>Ga0182237_100014_pt1 | contig 109610 bp, 101 predicted proteins | sample hydfratesGB_TF_B_FD_132457 | JGI IMG/M metagenome (GOLD analysis project Ga0182237, IMG submission 132457) | Subsurface microbial communities from deep shales in Ohio, USA - hydraulic fracturing test GB_TF_B | ecosystem: Environmental > Aquatic > Deep subsurface > Shale gas/oil reservoir >... | reverse complement strand
CGAACGGTTTCTTGGAACCAATGACAATATTGTCCTTTATCACCTTCAGTGCTCTGGAACCTTATACAACTTTTTAATACCTTGTTAAACAATTTTTCCTACTTTCTTAATATACGATGACAAAAAGGTGTCATTCCAAGCGAAGCCGAGAGGTCTAAGTCATACAGCTACTTTCATACCACCCCTAAAACCCCTCCTATCTTAGGAGGGGAAGACCAATAAGGGGGCACTTGCTGTATGAATAGACTAAACAGATATAATTGATAAACGATAAACCTTGAACGTTGAACGTTGAACCTTGAACGTTGAACCTTGAACGTTGAACGTTGAACGTTGAACGTTGAACCTTGAACGTTGAACCTTGAACTAAGACCTGGGGGAGATACAGAGGGGTACTTTTGTCAAACAGCGATAGAGATCTCTCCGCTCCACTCCGTTCCGGTCGAGATGACAATGACTTATGTCACCTCTATCGGAGTTGAGAGGTCTCCTGTCAATCAGCTATTTTTTCAACACTGCAGTCATATTTATAATCAGTTCCAAGCTCTTCAACAACTTTTTTTTCGGCATTACAGACACTTGCTATATTAGCTTTAGTTTCCGGTCTTTTCGGTACAAACAAATGACAACAGTCGGTCTCTTTTCTGATGGATATATCATATGTTCCTATTTGTCGGGCTTTTTTTACGATTTCTTCTTTATCCAGCCCCACCAAAGGCCTCAGAACAGTCAATCCAAAAACATCGTCCACACACAGCATATTTTCAAGCGTCTGGCTTGCAACCTGCCCAAGGGCTTCGCCAGTAACAACACCTTTAGCTTTTTCCGAGCGGGCGATTTCTTCGGCAATACGCCCCATGAAGCGTCTACTGATTACAGTCACATACTTATCAGGAACACATTTTTTAATGGCAAGCTGAACAGCCGTGAAATTCACAAAATATGAAACAATCGAGTTACCGGCAAAGATTGAGAGATGTTTTATCAAATCCTTGACTTTCAAAAGAGAGCCTTCACCGGTATACGGAGGAGTATGAAAATGCACAGGGATTATTTCACACCCACGCTTCATCATCATCCAGGAGGCAACAGGTGAATCGATACCCCCTGAGAACAGTGACACAACTCTGCCTGCTGTCCCGTATGGAAGACCTCCCATTCCTCTTGCCGCCTCTGTAAACACAGTTGCGGAATCTTCAAAAATCTCGATATTTATAACCTGCTCAGGATTATGCACATCAACACTCGTCCCCGGCGTTTCAGAGAGAACAAAGTCACCGATTTCGCGGTTAAGATCGGGAGATTTAATGGGATAAGATTTATCATGACGTTTGCTTCGGATTTTGAATGTAGAGTTTTTTTCAGCTACGCTTAAAACACATTTCTTTATCGAATCTACGTCTTTTGAAGTGATATACCCCTGAAAAATAACAGTAATTCCGAAAATATTTCTGATTTTTGAAACAAGTTCCTGCAAATCAACGTCATCATTTTCAGCAATTACTGCATAACGTGCCCTGTATTTTTTAAATTCGTAAGAACCTGACTGCTCAGCTGTCTCTTTAATTTTTTTTATTAGAATGTTTTCAAAAAGACTTCTGTTCTTTCCTTTGAGAATAAGTTCCCCGACACTTATAAGAAGACATTTTTTCATCACAACACCAGATTTTCAGCCGCCCATTCGACTTCATGAATAAGTTTATCAATATCCTCTTCCTTCACATCAGGATGCAAAGAAATCCTCAGAGCTGTTGCAGCTATACCATCCGAGTAGCCCATATTTTTAAGCACCCTGCTGGCTCCGCCTTTTGTACATGCAGAGGCTGCCGATACATAAATCTCTTTAGAAGAAAGATGATTAATAAGCACCTCAGAAGGCAGCATTCCGGTGGAAAAATTAAAGATGTAATCCACAGAATTGTCAGGAGAATTTATATGAAAGCGCATTTTATCGCAGAAATTCACCATCTTACTCTTCAGCCTTTTAAGATGTTCTCTGTTTTCTTCAAAAAGCTTAGCCGTAGTTTTCAGTGCTTGTGTTAGAGTCAATACAGCCACAACATTTTCCGTACCGCTTCTGAGACCGAATTCCTGTCCGCCGCCTACAATCAGCGGCTTAAGTATTTCGGGGTTTTTCGCATACAGAAATCCTGCTCCTTTCATAGACCCAAGCTTATGTCCGCTGATACTGGCAAAATCAATATTTTCCAGATTAACAGTAATCTTACCAAAACCCTGAACTATATCTGTAAAAATAAGAATATCTTTTGAGTAATTTTTTATTTCATAAGCAAGCTTTTCCAGCTGATTGACAGCTCCCGTTTCATTGTTCACAAGCAATATCGAACAAATTCTGACATTTTCATCAATAAACGGCCTTATATCTTCAAACGCCATCCCTTCTCTGCCATGCTTTATATAAACGGTTTCCGCTCCCAAATCCGATGCACTTTCGGCACTTTCAATCACAGATTTATGCTCAAGATTACTCAGCAGAATTTGATTTGCAGCTTTATAATTGAGGCCTTTAAAAACCATATTGGCGGCTTCTGTAGCTGAAGAAGTAAAAATTATATTCTCCGGAGAAACATTCAGATAAAAAGCGATCTGCCTTCTGGCATTCCCTAATGCCTCGCGTGTTTTAACACCGGCAGAATACAGAGCGGAAGGGTTGAAATTATATTTGACCAGTAAATCGGGAATCTTATCGCTTATTTCACTGTAAACAGGTGTTGTTGCAGCATAATCAAGATATATCATACCTTAAAATTCAAATTTTTTAACAGGATTAAATGCTTTTGTGATCGGAAGCTTAAGAGCAAGTGATTCAACATTTCTGCTCTCCACTTTTGTATGTTCAGCAACCTTTCCGGCATTATTATAGACAGTCAGCTCGTAATATTTCACATGCCTGTCGTTATACATATCAAAAATCATAATACCCAAAATAACCACAAAAGCGGCATACCAATATTTCATATATTCGCCGCCAAAATATTTGGCGAATTTCCTTTCTTTTTTAGCCATCTGATCTCTCCACATTCACAAAAGTATCGTAGTAAGCAAGCCCGTCTTCTGAATCGGTGGGTATACTTTTGCTCACCATGTTCGGCCACCCTTTTATGAGTTTTCTGTTTTTATATACGAGTATCGTTTTATTTTCAACCATATTACTAATTTTACACCTGTTCAAAAACTCACCGGTTTCGTTATATACCCTGAGCAGATCACCGTCAGAAACATTTAGTTCACTTGCATCTTTGTCGCTGATAAAAACATAATTGTCTATATTCCGGTACTTCTCTGCCAGCTGGGAATTCAGATAAAAATAGTGAGAGGCCGTAAGCAGTCTGAATTTATCCTTTTCCACATACGGTTCTTTCAACTCAAGAGCTCTGTTTGTATATTTGCGGGATGTGGCAACAGGCTTCGTTCCACTCTTTTTATCCAGATTCACGTCTGTCTGAAGGATTTCACCGATGCGGCAGGCAATCTGCACATCAGAAAGTGTTTCACTGCTTAAGGCAGTTCTCTCACCCTTTATGTTAAAAAAATAACTTTCACTAAAATCATTTTGAGCAAACATTCCGGCAGACTTGATAAAATAATCAGCATAACGGCTTGTCTCTGTATAATTGGTATCTACGCAAATAAGCGGTTTTTCCGCAAAGGCTTTGATCTGCAAATGGGGCTCAGGATAAGTAATCACCGGATTTGCCCCTACAACAGCATATATATCAAAAAACCCTTCATCCATTTTCTGTGTAATTTCCGCAATATTCACTCTGTGCTTTTTAGTAATATCCGGCTTATAAAGATTTTCCTGCGATGATTTTCCGTAATAAAGGAATTGCTTGTTGTTCGTATATACAGCCAGTTTATTTATCCAGCTTACAATGTTGGCACCGTTGGAATATCGCTGCAAACCGAAGCCTTGAATAAATGCCGTTTTGCCGTCTTGTATCGATTCTTTCAGATAATCAAAATCCCCGGATGAAAGCCCCGTTTTTTCAAAAATTCCATCTATTTTATAGCCCTCACCGGGTACAATTTCCTCCAGAAGTGCCGCAGCCAGTAATCCGTCCGTTCCGGGATTAATTCTGATAAATTTATCGGCAATTTTCGCAGTGGCAGTCTTCACAGGGTCGATATACACAATCTTTTTCCTGATTTTCTTCATCTTTTTCAAATATGCATATAAATGCGGACTGCAGTTTTTAGCATTTTTGCCGAATAAAATAATAGCATCCGCTCTTTCCAGGTTTGTTATCCGGGGATTTGTCACACATCCGAAATCCTCAATATGAGCAGAAATCCCCGTTTCATCACATGGACTGCCCTCCACAAACCAACAGTTCGGAAAATGGCTGAACAGTTTATCCCAATAATACATATTATACCCTAAGCTGCCGGAACCGTTAATAAACAATATTTTTTTGTCACGATTACGTTTCAGAAACTGCGCAGTCTCCCAAACAGCATCTTTATGTGAGTGTGGTTGCTGTTTACCTGTGGCGCTTTTCACATACGATTTAACGTCGGAAAATTCCCTGACAAAAAAATGTTTAAGTTTTGTACATACAAAAGGAACATCAAGGAAATAATGTTGATAAGGTTTGATAGCAGGCTTACCGTTCTCCATGATTATATCAAAGGAGCATAAATCGGGGCAGTCTTTGGAACAATACGACAACATATTTTTCCCTGAATGAGAGCTTAGCACAATAGCCTTACTGTCACCCTGAACTTGGTTCAGGGTCTCGTAACTTGTTCATAGTCATAGATCCCGAAACAAGTGGTTACCTCTGGTAAATTTATTCGCCTAAAAGCGAATGCTACGGGATGACCTTTTATAGCTGTGCAAAACTCTCTGAATATTTTTAAATATCAATAGCACAGGAATCAAAAATTCACAAGGTTAGAAAACGTTCTGTTGTTTAATAGTATATTGGTGTATTGGTTGAGTGGGGATTATAATCTTTACTAACCACTACTAACTTTTACAACATAACAACTTATAATATCGTCTCACGTCTCACGTTCCTCAACCTTTACCTTTAACCTTCTCAGCCCTTACACCTTGAGCCTTGCACCTCTACTTCATGCATTACGTATCATGGCCTTCAAACAATTACCCGAATCTTCCCGTAATATAGTCTTCTGTCTGTTTTTTGGCCGGTTGAGTAAATATTTCCTGAGTGACTCCAACTTCAATCAAATCACCCATATAGAAAAACGCCGTATAATCAGATACCCTGGCAGCCTGTTGCATGCTGTGTGTGACAATTATTATCGTATACCGTTTTTTCAGTTCAAAAATCAGATCCTCAATTTTCTGCGTAGCAATAGGATCAAGTGCCGATGCAGGCTCGTCCATCAAAAGGATATCCGGCTGCATAGCTATCGCACGGGCAATACACAGCCTCTGCTGCTGCCCCCCTGATAAATTGGTTGCCACTTCAGTAAGTCTGTTTTTCACCTCATCCCACAACCCTGCCTTACGCAGGGATTCTTCAACGAGATCATCCATTTGCGGTCCTTTGTTGACAATACCATGAATTCTGGGGGCATAAGCTATATTTTCATAAATAGTTTTGGGAAAGGGATTGGGCTTCTGAAATACCATGCCGATTCGTTTTCTCAGCTCCACCACATCTATCTTCGGATCGTAAATATCAACATCACCGAACAAAATTCTCCCCTCTACTTTCGTATCCGGAATCAGATCATTCATCCTGTTCAAACATCGTAGAAATGTACTCTTGCCACAGCCTGAGGGTCCTATAAGTGCAGTCACATGATTTTTCAGAAAATCCAGGTTTATATTGTTCAACGCTTTAAAATCACCGTAATAAAAACTCATATTTTCAACTTTTATCATTACATCGGCGGACATTTTCCCTCCAGTAAAAATCGTGTCATTTTCCTACCATTTCTTTTCATTTTTATTCCTAAGCCAGATAGCAACCGCATTTAATGTTAATAAAACTGCAAGGAGAACAATAATGGCAGCAGCCGTTCTTTCAACATAAGCTCTCTGGGAAGCCGAAGCCCACGTGTAAATCTGAGCAGGAAGAACTGTTGCAGCATCAGTAAACGAATTCGGAACTTCCGGGATATAAGCCATCATACCTACAAGCAGCAGTGGGGCCGTTTCCCCCATGGCTCTGGCAACCCCCAAAATAGTACCTGTCAAAATCCCAGGTACAGAAACAGGGAGGATGTGATGCCAGATCATTTGCCATTTCGAAGCACCGACAGCCAGCGCACCATGTCTGATTGAATCAGGTACAGCCTGAAGTGAGGCTCTGGTACTGATAATAATAACTGGAAGCGTCATAAGAGATAGCGTCAAGCCTCCTGCCAGAGACGAAGATCTTGGAACACCAAAAAAATTGATAAAAACTGCCAGTCCCAGTAAGCCAAACAATATGGAAGGAATAGCCGCCAGGTTATTGATATTAACCTCAATAGCCCGGGTAAACATATTGTCAGGAGCATATTCTTCAAGATAAATTGCAGACATTACCCCAATAGGTACACTAAAAAGAACTGTTAGAATTATCACATAAATTGTCCCCACAGCTGCAGAGAAAATACCTGAAATTTCCGGTAGCTTCGAATCACCGTTGATAAAAAAATGCTCATTGAATGAAAGTTTAATCTTTCCCTCTTTTTTTAACTTATCTATTTTTTGCTTCTCACTGTCGCTGAGACCATTAGGTTTCCCTTTAATATACTGATCCACATCGTCATTTGCAACAATCCACTGAACGACAGTATCACCCATTAACTCAGGATTATTCTCCACCTGTAAAGGTATCATTCTCACAAACCCACGACTGGCAAAATCTCTGGCTTCCTCATTTACTGCCAATGGAGGAATTTCCACCGTTTCCTTTGAATAAGAAATTTCTGCTTTTATTTCTGCTTGCCGAAAAGCGGTATAACCTCTTATGACTATATCAGTTAAAAAGAAAATCAAAAATCCCATTGACAGCAGTAAAGCAAAAAAACCATAAAATTTGAATCGCTTTTCCGCTTTGTACCTCTTTCTATTTGCCTGTGAAGATTCAATAAGCGATGACATTACCCACACACCTTATTCATATTTCTCCCTGAATTTTCTAACAATGATAGTTGATATAATATTTAAAATCAGAGTAAGTATCAGCAAAACAAAGCCGAGCCCAAATGCCGACAGTGTTTCCAGACTGTCAAAGGACTGATCTCCGGTAAGCGCATCCACAATTCTCACAGTGACTGTTGTCATTCCTTCCAGTGGATTGGCTGTCAGATTGGGTCTCAAACCTGCAGCCATCACCACAATCATAGTCTCCCCGATAGCTCTGGAAACAGAGAGAAGGAATGCTGATACAATCCCCGGCAGCGCAGCAGGTAAAACAACCCCTTTGGTTGTTTCGGCAACTGTCGTACCAAGAGCCAATGACCCTTCTCTGATACTTTGGGGTACAGCATTTATAACATCATCAGAAAGTGAAGACATCAGCGGAATAATCATAATCCCCATCACAATCCCAGGGGAAAGCGCATTGGTATAATCAGCTTCCAAACCGAAAAAAGCCGCAGCCTTTACAACCAGAGGGCTTACAGTAATTGCAGCAAAAAAACCATATACAACAGTCGGAATACCTGCCAAAACCTCAAGAAGGGGTTTCATTATTTTTCTTAAATTTGGAGAAGCATATTCTGCTAAAAAAACTGCTGAAAAAAGACCCACCGGCACAGCAACACACATTGCAATAAATGTTATCATAAACGTACCGGCAAAAATAGGAACAGCACCAAACTCTGCAGCAGCTGCACTTTCTTCGCCTCTGCCGGCTCCACTCAAAAAAGCCGTGTCAGGGTTCCAGCTGGTTCCTGTAATAAAATTCCAGAAACCCACAGCATCAAAGAATCTCAGTGCCTCAAATAAAATGGAAAGAACTATCCCCAACGTCGTCATAATAGACACAAGGGAGGCAGCAATCAAAAACCATTTTATAACATTTTCCACTTTATTCCGGGCTCTGAAATCAGGAGATATTTTCCTCAAGCCAAAGGCAAAGCCCAATGCTACCAAAACTATACATGCAGCAACAACTATAAAAGGACTAACGGTGTAAACACCTGTAGCATGTAAAAATCCGGCTATTAACAAAACAGCTATAGACGGAAAGCTCATAATTACCACAACAAACCATCCGTGCATATATGGGCGTGAATGAATATATTGCTCTTGATTTTCCCAAACAGATGCTTTTCTGGATGTTATGATATAAGCGATATAAGCTAATGGTACTATACCACCCAGCACAATGAATATCAGATTTCCCAAGCTCAAACCTTAACTCCCTGAAAGATATAAAGAGCCGGCAGAAAGCCGGCCCTTGTATATATTATTTTTCCAATTTTATTGCAAGTCTGATAATTTAAGCTCTTTTCTGTCTTCCCAGCTTTTTCTGACTTCCTCTCTCATTTCCTTAGGTAACGGTATCAAACCTATATTTTTCAGGTAGCCATACTCACCGATCATTTTTTCACTGAGAAAAAGATCGACGTAAGCATCTATACCGGGAACTTTTCCTATATGTGCCTTTTTAACATAGAAATACAGGCTTCTGGATACCGGATATTTCCCGCTGGATATATTTTCCGGAGTCGGCTCATATCCTTCAATAACAGTACCCTGTATTCTTCCCTGATTTTCCTCAAGGAATGAGTACCCAAATATACCAATTGCTTCCGGATCTTTTGTGAGCCTCTGAACTATAAGATTATCATTTTCACCTGCAGGGATATAAACACCGTCCTGACGAATTTTGGTATATTCACCGCCATAAGCTGGAATTTCCCCTGAAGCAGCTTCCATAACAAGCCCTTCAAAAGCGTCTCTTGTCCCTGAAGAAGTCGGAGGACCGTATATCAGTATTTTATTATGCGGCAAATCGGGGTTTATTTCATCCCAATATTTATAGGGATTTTTTACCAACTTACCATCTTGTGGTACTTCAGCAGCCACAGCCAGAAGTATATCCTTTCTGCTTAAGTTGAACTTTTGGGCATTTTTATTGTTTGCCAGTACAATTCCGTCATATCCGAAAACTATCTCAATAATTCCATTAACACCGTTTTCCATAGCTCTTTTGAACTCAGAAACCTTAATACGCCTTGACGAATTTGTGATATCAGGTGTGTCTATCCCATCGCCAACCCAGGTTAATTTGTGACCGCCACCGGAACCGGTGGATTCCAAAACCGGAGTCGGATATTTTGTTGTTGCTCCAAACTCTTCCGCCACATAACTTGCAAACGGATAAACCGTACTTGAGCCCACAATCCTAATCTGGTCTCTTGCTGAGGCAAAGCTACTAACAAATATCACCATTGCCACAGCCAATAACATACTTTTCACAAAACGTTTCATGTAAAATCCTCCTTTTTTTACGTTTTTTTTATCTTAAAACGTAGAAATCTTTTAGTCCCTATATGTTATGTATTTGTAATGAGTATGTAAAAATTTTGTAAAATAAAATCTTGCTGTTGTCACTCCATTTTAACAAATATTTCTGCAATTCTTTGCCCTATTGACAATCAAAATGACAATGTATTATCTCATCCCGACCGAAGCGGAGGGATCTCTTTTCCAAACAGTATCTGAGATTTCTCCGCTCCACCGAGCACATAAAGACTTATGTGCTCGGTTCCGGTCGAAATGACAGAATATATCGCCACTATCGTAAAACTGTAACCCCTGCCCTGTTAAATGACCTTCGGTCTATCAGCTTCGCTGATATTTAACAGGGTAAACCCTGTGAAATGCTGCCATAGGCAGCCCATCGGAGATGGATTTAACTGGGGCGACCGCAGCCGAGAGGTCTCATTGTCAAACGGCGCCTGAGATCTCTCGACTTCACTCCGTTTCGCTCGAGATGACACATTGGGTAGTTGTCACCCCAGTACTGTCAATTACTGTTCTTTTACATATTTTTAACTTTTTTTTCTCAAATATATAACAAATGAAAACTATCTTTATTAAAACATATTTCGCAAAGGCTTATTTATAATGAATATTTCTGGAAGAAGTTTTCTCCTATCTGAGCTTAACAAAAACTGGAAAGAGACTTTAGACATACTTACCCATGCATTTCAACCTATTGTTAGCATCCACTCCGGTGCCACACTGGGATTCGAAGCACTTTTACGTAATACCGAAATTGCAGGTTTTCCATCGATAGGTGAAGTCTTTGATCAGGCTGCCAGAGAAAAATGTCTTTTTACTTTAGATTTGGAATTAAGAAAAAAGGCAATAAATAAATTTAGGCAAATTAAACATAGTGAAAAATTAAAGCTGTTTTACAATATCGATAACAGAATTATTGAAATGCCGGATTTTGAAATTGGAATTACAAGAAGATTTATAAATAAACATAATCTTAATGAAAATAATTTTACTTTTGAAATTTCTGAAAAATACGATTTTTTCAACCAAAATAAAATAAGAAATATTCTGGAACTGTACCAACAACAGGGTTACAGCGTAGCATTGGATGATTTCGGCAGCGGTTATTCCGGTTTGAAATATTTCTATAATTTTGCACCGGATTACATTAAAATCGATCGCTTTTTCATTAACAACATGCCCCAGATAGATAAAAAGAAAATTATTGTTACTGGTATAATAAACATTGCAAAGAAACTTGGTATAAAAATTATTGCTGAAGGTATCGAAACAAAAGAAGAATACTTACTATGCAGAGATCTTGGGTGTGATTACGTCCAGGGCTACCTGATACAAAAACCAAGAATAGATGTTAATAGTCTACTTCCGGAATATGACAATGTAAAAACCTTGAACATGAAAGAAAAACGCAGAGATGGCACCGACAAAGCAATTATACTGAAAAATCTGAAATTTTCACAACCTGTAAATTATCAGACAAGTTTCATTGAACTTTTTGATAAAATTAAAAAAATAAACGAACTCGATACCATTCCTGTTGTAAATAAACATTATGAACCCCAGGGAGTAATCCTTGAAGAAGATTTACGTAAATATGTTTATTCCATGTACGGAAAAGATCTGCTTTTAAATAAATCGTTCGGAAAATCAATTTCTGACTTTATTAAAAAATACCCTATAATGGATATAAACGATAAACTTGAAAACTATTTGGAGATATTTTCAAATGCATCCGAGAATGTAAATTTTATCATCATTACTGAAGACGGCAAATACAAGGGGCTGTTAAATACCAGAGCCTTGCTTCAGGCAATAAATGAAAAAAATCTTGATTTTGCAAGAAATATGAATCCTTTGACAAAACTTGCAGGTAATACAATCATTAATGACTTTATAAATGAATCCTATAATAATGAAAAAATTACTTTTTTAATCTACTTTGATTTTGACAATTTTAAACCCTTCAATGACAAATACGGTTTTCGCAGAGGCGACAGAGTAATTATGATATTCGCTGATATTTTGAGATCGGTATTTGATAACAATAGCTCGCTTATAGGACATATAGGTGGTGATGACTTTTTTGTTGGAGTTAGAGGTGAGACATATGATAAAATACATGATTGTGTATTAGAATGTACAGAAAGATTTCATACAACTGTAAAAGATTTATACAATGACCAAGACAAGCGCTCCGGATACATAATTGCTGAAGATAGATTTGGGGAAATCAGAAAATTTGGTCTTTTAACTGTCAGTGCCTTTATTGTGGAGATTCCAAAAAATTGCGCAGTCAATATGTCAGTGGTTGAGGATATTACTGCTATTCTCAAACATAACGCAAAATCATCGAAAACAATAGCAGCCACAACACTTGTATGTAACCAAATGCACAAACATTAAAAAATAGAGGTGGTATATGCCCAAATCAAAGAAGAAAAATTTTGTTCTTGATACAAGCGTAATTCTTCACTCCCCCTATTGTTTAGACTCATTTGAAGATAACAATATTTACCTGCCGGCGGTAGTATTAGAAGAGCTGGACAAACTAAAAACAGGTTTTGATTCAAGGAGCTACAATGCAAGGGAATTTATTCGGCAGCTTGAAAATTACAGGGCAACAGGAGATTTGTTGGAAGGAGTTAAACTCAAAAGTGGAGGCAAACTTTTCGTCAGATTCCATATAGATGAGAAAAGTGCACCTGCAGAATTAGGAAAAAATATTAATGATAATTTTATCCTTAAAACAGCATTAAACCTAAAAAGCAAATCTTCCAGAACAACTGTTTTAGTATCAAAAGATGTAAACCTTAGAATTAAGGCCGAAGTTATAGGACTAAAAGCTGAGGATTATTATCACGAAAAAACATTTCAATGTTTAAGCAGTAACGATATATTATACGTTTCTTCAGATGAAGATATTGATAAAATATATGAAAAAAATTTTATTGATATAAATGAAATTGAAATTCAGGTTGATAAAAATTCAGAGGCTTTACCAGATTATACAATAGTAGCGTCCCTTATGAATAGTAAAAAAACGGCTCTGTGCCGTGTCATTAATGACGAATCATCGATAAAACTGGAACTCCTTAAAAACCAGCCGGCAAATTTCTATATTTCACCTCTTAATTATAAACAAAAATTTCTTTATGATGCGCTTATGCGGGATGATATCAAACTTGTTTTTGCAATCGGTTTTGCCGGGACAGGAAAGACACTGTTATCAATTGCTTCCGGGTTATCACAAGTATTAATCCAGAAATACAAAAAAATGGTGATAACCCGGTCTCATGTTCCTATGGGCAGAGACCTGGGATATCTGCCAGGTAATCTTAATGAAAAGCTGGAGCCATGGCTTAAACCCATTTATGACAATATGGAGCTTATTCTTGACAATATAAGCGAGGACAAGCAACCTGTGAGTAAGGATAATGCACTGCTGAAAAAGCATATGAATGAATTAACACTGGATTACTTAAAAAGTACAAAATTTATAGAGGTGGAAGCAATAAATTTTATTAGAGGCAGAACTTTTCACGATTCGTTTCTGATAATTGATGAAGCGCAAAATCTTACACCCCATGAAGTGAAAACAATAATTACCAGAGCAGGGCAAAACACTAAAATAGTTTTGACAGGGGATCCTTCCCAAATAGACAACCCTTACCTGGACGAAAAAGACAACGGTTTGGTTTACAGTTCTGAAAGGTTTAAAAAGAACAAATCGAAGATTGCTGTCACTGTCATACTTGATAGATGTGAAAGAAGCGAAATAGCCCAAGAAGCATCGGATTTTTTAGTCTGAATTTGCCTATTGTGGTATAAAGCAGATTAATCAAATGTATTGTTGCTCTAAGATACTGCCATAACCTATAATCTTTGGTGTACTGGAATATTGGTTGAGTGGTGTATTAGTTGAGTAGTTGTGTGGGGATTATAACCTATACTTTTCCCTTACCCCTTGCCTCTCGACCCTTTGAACTGTTTTTTCAACCCTTTCAACCGCCTCAACCTTTACCTCTACCTTCTCAGGCCTCGGCCCTTGCCCCTAATTAGCATGGACTTGGGAAAAATGGGGTGACGCCAGTCTAAAATAAACTGGACAGCCCCAATATTTTTTCAAAATCCCATATTTTCATAAAAAAAGCGTTAAACTGCCCTGTTTTCAGCTGTTCCATCTCCCTTTTCCAGAAAAAAAGCTCTGAGACAGGATAAAGGTAACCGAAATCGTAAGATGTAAAACTGTCGAATCTGTCCGATATATATTTATCATATCTGTAATATTTCTTTTGCTCTCTTACCAGTTTAATGGCAATCTGATAAACAGAAGAAGCTTTCAGTATTTTAGCATTATATTTTTTAATATCCCCTAAGGATTTATATGCGGAAGCTGTAAGCAGCAAGTATTTAAATTTAGCTCTTAAGGCTGTAACTTTAAGGGCGTTGTTAAGCTCGTCAGCTAAATCCACTAAATCACCACCGTCCATTTTCTTAATCTCCGCATCAATTAATCTGGTAATTTTTAATGTGTTATCGGAAAACTCCTTTAATTCTATCAATTTTTTATCATTAATAACTCTAAGTACCTCACTATTTTTCATACCAATTATTTTTTTCATTGTAAATTCAGGTCTTGGTTGAAAACCTCTGTCAAAAGGTGGTGGGAGTTCAGCAAAAGGTGCTGCTACAGGCAAATATTCCAGAAGTTTCTTATCAACTAAAAAATCCACTTGTATATCAAAAGCTCTTTTAAATAGACAGGAAAGACGTGTATCTCCCAATAAAAAATCAAATATATCACCGGGATTTTTTTCAGATTTAGCTAACTTTACTTCATCTGTCCATGACCATTTTGCTATAGCCCAGTCAATTAACCAATAGCCCCATTCCCAGCCGGAAGAAAACGTCAGATGTCCGTCTGTATTTTTATCTTTCAAAAGCATTATATCCTTCCATCTGGACGTCAAATACGGTAAAAACAAATTAGGCACTGAATTATCGAATGTAACCCAGTAGGAAGATTCCGGCCAATACCACACATTTCTTTCCCTGTTATAATGCATAAGTTTGTCATACATAAAACGGAAGTTTTCATTTTCATATGCAGGGGCGTAATCGTCTTTGAGTGCATAACACATTACTGTATGTATCAGTATCCCGGTGTCATCACTCATTACGTTATTATTGCCGTCATGCAATATTCGTTTTTCATCTTTTATGACATGTGTTGAAAGAAATACCTCTGCTGAATAATCCTTCTCAATTGTTTTTATCAGATATCGTATTTCTTCCGAATGTGTAACCCGTAAATCCGGTAAAAACTCCCCCAAGGTTATATCAATGGAAACAAAATCCCAATCAGCTTTGAATAACATTGAAAGTCTCTCGTCTATTTGGCTTTTATGGTTATTTTTAAACAGCGTAACAAACTGAAAAGCATTTTGCTGTATCATGCTGAATGACGTCATTATCCCTATTTTCAACCCATAACTGTGCGCTTTTTCTACAATTTCAGGGGCATAATATGACCACTCTTTTACATCCACACTCCGTAAAAGAAAAAATTGGAAAACGTTTTGTCCGTTTCTTACGAGCCACTTGAGATAGTTATCTATCTTATCTAAAGATTCTTCTTTCCATGGTGTATGCAGATATTCTGTAAGTTCAGTCGGGTGCAGAGTATGAAGATGAAAGCCACGATTTTTGAAGTTAGGCTGCTTCTGGTAACTCATGCTATTTAATAAAACCCTGTCAGGAGTCACAGTTTGCTCAGGATGCACAAACCGAAAGCCCGCGGCATCCTGAAGAAAAGAATACAAACCATAAACAATATTCTGATGGCTGCTGCCGCTAATTTTAATCTTCCAGCTATGATCTGTTTCCAGAATTGATACTTTAAAGCCGTCTTTTATTTTCTTGTTAACTTCCAAAAGAAAAATAAGTGGATACACGGACGTTGTTTTGTCCAAAAGAGCAGCTGAGTCTGAAATAGCATTTGTTAAGCTTAAATTGGCAGTCAGATTGTCACTTAAATGAAAAGACGTTTCAGCTCCAAAAGAAAATTTAGTCAAAACCAAAAAAAATAAGATGACCAATATTTTTCTCATAAGAAATCTTTATATACGTTTAAGGTGAAAATTATAAGTAATTTGTTGTTATTTACAATTATTTTACATTTATACACTTTCCACCAATAACCAATATACCACTCAACTACTCAACCAATACACCAATAACCAACATATATTATCTTTTTACAATTATTTTTGATTTTCATCACAACATTATAACAACTTTGGTTAATATAAACAAAAACCGGAGGCATTATGAGTAATAAATTAATAAAAGCCGATTTGCACCTTCATTCGATGTATTCAAGCCGCCCTTCGGAGTGGTTTTTGAAAAAGCTCGGGGCTTCAGAATCTTATTCAAAACCGGAAGATCTTTACAAACTAACACAGCAAAGAGGCATGAATTTTGTAACCATTACTGACCACAACGAAATAAAGGGTTCACTGGAGCTAAAAGAAAAATACCCTGAAAATGTTATCACCGGTGTGGAATCTACAGTATATTTTCCCGAAGATGGGTGCAAAATTCACATTCTGACTTACGGCCTTGATTATGAGCAATTTAAAATTATCCAGGAAGTACGTACAAACATATACACTTTCAGGGATTTTATAAAAGAGGAAAATCTTGCCTACTCAGTGGCTCATGCAACGTATTCAGTAAACGGTAAACTAACAAAAGAGCATCTGGAAAAGCTGATACTTCTTTTTGATGTTTTTGAGGTAAGAAACGGCAGCAGAAGCGAACTACATAACAACTCCTGGATGTCAATTCTCGGCGGACTGAATGAAGATTACATTAATAAATTATATACAAAGCACAAAATTGAACCGATAAGCGATGATCCCTGGTTAAAAGGGTTCACCGGAGGTTCGGATGATCATGCCGGACTTTTTGCAGGCAAAACCTATACCATATCAAAGGAAACAAATATCGATGATTTTTTAGAAAGCATCAAAAATAAAAAAACAATGGCTTCAGGCAGAACCAATAACTTCCAGGGTCTTGTGTTTGCCATTTATAAAATAGCCTGTGATTTCGCCAGACAAAAAAACAAAACTTTTAAGAAATCCACTATCCAGGAAATCACCACCCTGATTTTTGAGAAAAGTAAACTCAGTTTTAGAGATAAAATAAAGCTTAGTAAAATGAAATCTAAAAAGAAAAGTGCTGTTTATAAAGCAATTGCCGAACTTGTGGAAAGTGTTCAAAGTACGGATACTGACAATATAGATAAAAGGCTGGATTTGATTTATGAAAAAATCACTGACAGTACAGATCAGATTTTTAAAATCCTGCTGAAGTCATTTGATAAAGGTGTCACAAACCTGGATATTGTGAAAATGGGGAAATCTGCTTCTTCAGTTATACCCGGAATTTTCATAACAATGCCTTTTTACACTTCTTTTAAACACATGTATGCCGGTAAAGAGATGATAGAAAATCTCAAGGAAGATGTTTTAGATAACAAATCTTTAAAAAAGAACAATATATTATGGTTTACCGATACTATAAATGATCTTAACGGAGTTTCCATAACACTTCAAACGATTGCAAAAAAAGCTTTTGAAATAGATTCAAATTTGATGTTTGTTGCCACACTTAAAGATAAAGAAATTCCTGAAAATCTGCCGGAACGTATTAAAATAATACCGTCTGTGCATAATCTGAAAATGCCATACTACAGCCATCTTGAGATAAAAATCCCATCAATGCTGAGACTATTGAAATTTGCTTATGAATATAATCCCGATGAGATTTACATTTCAACTCCCGGCCCCATGGGACTTGCAGGACTTTTGATTGCAAACCTTCTGGATATAAAATGCACAGGAATTTATCATACCGACTTTGCCAGTGAGGTGCATGAGATCGCTGGAGATAAGAATATTACTGATATTGTGGATGCTTATACAGACTGGTTCTTTTCAAAAATGAATAAAACACTTGTGCCCACATATGAATATATGCAAAAACTTGAAAATAAGGGCTTCAGCAAGATAAACATAGACTATTTTAGAAGAGGGATTGAAACAGATATTTTCAAACCTCATTTTAACGCTAAAGAAGAAACATTTTTTAGGTTACTATATGTTGGCAGGATATCCAAAGATAAAAACATAGATTTTCTCATTGAGTTTTTTGAAAAACTTCAAAAAAGAATAAAGGATGTTAAGCTTGAAATAGTTGGTGATGGCCCTTATTTCAAAAGTTTATACAAAAAAGTAAAACGGAATAAAGATATTATTCTTAAAGGTAAAATAGATTATAAAGATTTGCCTGAAATCTATAATTCAGCAGACCTTTTGGTATTCCCCAGCGTTACTGATACATTCGGAATGGTTGTTTTGGAAGCTCAGGCATGTGGAGTTCCTGCAATAGTATCGAATATTGGAGGCCCCCAGGAAATAGTAAAAGATGGAGAAACCGGTTTTGTAGCTCCTGTAAACAACGATAATTGGATACAAATTACAGCTAACATTATCGAAATGAAAAGAAATAACGATATTGAATACCTCAAACTAAAAACGGCATCGAGAAATCGTGTCCTTGCAAATTACGATCTGAACAAAATTCTTAAAGAGCTTTTGGACAGGAAAGTAAGCACACAAGAAAAAGAGGGGCGAATCAGAGAATCGGACAGTACTAAAAGTATTCTGAGTGCTTAAAGTTTCATCCTTCCTGAATGAATATTTTCTGTTTCCAACAGTTTAAACAGTCCTGCATCGGCATAAAAGATTTGGTATATTCGGATGGGAAAAAGAGGGTTGCTTTTTAAGTTTTAAATTCACAAACGGAACTGTGCAAATCTTCCATAAGAAGATTAATTTCTTCATAAGTTTCTGACATCTCCTTCATTTTTTCTCTGTTTTTGTACAGAATACTGTTAGACTCTGAAATTTTTTCCTCAATATTGCCTATAATATTTTCCCGAACTTTCAACGTTTCCGTTGTAGATGAGTAGATTTCCTTTAAATTTTCAAAATTATCGTGGATTTTAACAATTATTTGCTCAACAGCGTCGGAATAATTTTTACCGTAATCTATCGAGCCGGAAGTTTCCCTGGCTATTTGTTCGACAGTGTTCAGTTCATTGCCAAAAACGTTAATGATTTTACCAATGTCTTCAGTTGATTTCTTTGTTTTGTCCGCCAGTTTTTTTACTTCGGTGGCAACCACAGCAAAACCTCTCCCAAACTCCCCAGCTCTCGCGGCTTCTATAGATGCATTTAGCGACAGCAGGTTAATCTGGTCAGTAATATCATTAATCATATTTAGTATCTCATAGATACTGTTTGAAGAGTCTTTCAGCCCATTGATGGATACGGATAGCTTTTCCATGGAATTGACAATATTTGAGAAATTGTTGTTAAGACTCTCGACTGCCTGATTGCCTTCGGTAACAACAACTTCAACTTCAGAACTCATTCTTTGGGTTGAAGAAAGTTTTTCATTCATCTGGACACCGACTTCTTTAACTTCATTCATTTTGTTTGCAAGTTCTGTAAAAATTTCACCCTGTTGATAGATTAAATTGTCAATTTCTATTTTATTGGATTCCATTTTGCTGAATTTATCTTTTGTATTGCTGAATACTTTTATGATTCTATCTACAAGCTTCTGCAGGTTTGCCACAAAAATATTTATTTGTTTACCAATCACACCCAATTCATCAGAAAACTTAACGGTGACCCTCTTGTAAAGCTCCTTGTCAATACTGTTAATTTCATCAGCTATTATTATAAATCGTTTGAACAGATAAAGATTTGCAAGAATTATAAATATTCCTGACAACAGGATCGTAATCAGGACTGTAATAAATATCGATTTTTTTATAAATGAGTTAATCTGGCTGTTATATTCTGTTTTGTCCAAGGACGTAATTAAAGAAAATTTATTATTTCGAATTTCTATAAAATCATACCTAAAAATGTTTTTTGCTGTGTTTACGTACTCATCACTGTTATAATTATTTTCCGGTATATCAATGGTAGCAGCATTATTGCGTTCGTTTAAAAAACCAACATTTTTATGGAAAAGATTTATATTAATGTATTCCCCAGGATTATTGTTTATAACTTTGGAAAAAGAAGATACAGGTATTTCAAGGAGAAGAACAAAAATCTCGCCGCTGTCCAGTTTCACTTTTTTCCCTGCAAATAGAACAGATTTACCGGTCAAGGAATCCCTACCGATAGTGCTGTATAAAATCTTGTCAGTATTTTTAACTTCAGTGTAAAACCTGGTTAAATCAGAGTTTTTGTATCCCGTTAAAGTTAAATTTACAGGGAAATATTCCGATTTTTTTAAAGCGTAAAATACATTCCCTTTTTCATTGATAAAGTACATATTATCAACATTGTACGGATTAACAAACAGTTTGAATGAGTTATTATATGAATCGTGGGTGAAGGAATATTCCATTGCATCACTTGCTATGGCCATATTTTTTTCTTCTGTGCTGTAATAGTATTTTAACAACACGTTTGCATATTTTTGTTCTTTCAAAACTTCTTTATTCCAATTTGCTGAGCTGTCTAAAATTGTTGCTTTTTTCTGCTCATTTCCCGGGATTTTATTAAAAGCGGAGTTAAGCTCATATAAAGCCTGGGCAATCATGTCATTCTCCGACAAATTATTCAGGATTGTATCAATGGATATAAAATATTCATTTATTTTCTGTCTCTGGGATGATGCCAGCAACTTCAGATAGTTTTTTCTTCCTTCCAAAAGTCTCACTTTTGCTTCCTGAATCAAAGAAAAAGATAAAAAAAAGCTGATTGAAATCAGAGAGATTATAATCAAAATTGTAAATTTCGTTCTAAGCTTCATGTGACCTCCAAGATTTTGTAAGTGTTAGCAAAAAAAAGCAAAAGAATTGTCAAGTTAAAGTGGGTAATTTGTAAAATAATTATTAAAAGACTGAGGTCTGTCTGCAAGAAAACTGGCCGATATTGCTGAAGTTCATTAAGTATCGAGGTATTGCATCCTAAGCGGCCAGAGAAAGCTGAACAATCACGAGAGACTGTACAAGCTTTCCCAAGCCCTCAGTGTTGATATCAACTATTTTTTTACAAACAGTGATATTTCCGAAGGGACCCTGATGACAAAAATCATAGCATACACATTTTATGGTGATAAAAAATATCCAGCCACTGTAAAAATACCACTGATGAGAGGCAAGGCAGGACGCTGTGTCAACACCAAAATAGAAACACTGGCTGGAAATTTCCCAAAGCTTTCATAATAAGCAGTTACGCAGAAATTATTAACATATAGTTGGAAATTCCTCGGCTTCGCTCGGAATTACATAAAACTGTCATCTCGACCGGAACGGAGTGGAGCGGAGAAATCTCTATCGTTATTTGACAAAAAGATCCCTCCGCTTCGGTCGGGATGACATAATACATTGTCATTTCGACCGGAACCGAGCACATAAGTCTTTATGTGCTCGGTGGAGCGGAGAAATCTCAGATACTGTTTGGGAAAGAGACATCTTTTACTTAATGCTATATGTTAAATAAATATGCAATTATGCTTAAACCATTTAACTTATTTGAAAAACCTGTTTACTAGTACCCATTCGTTATCTTTGTTAAGAAATACATCAAACATATAAAAATCTTGATCTTCAAAATATGTAGTCTTAATTCTATATAATTTATCATCATATTTTTGGAAATAATCTGTATTTTGCATTAAAATTTCAGCGTTTTGTTTAAAAAAATAAATATTAGAAGCAATTTCATTAATTTCAATATTATCAATATATTCAAATGTCCCTGAATCCTCATTCTTTTTATATATGTACGTAACTGAATCCTTAAAAGATCTAAAACGATCATCTATAAATTTATCATAGGCAATCTTATAATTTTTTACTGATTTTATATATATCTTTATCACAGATAAATAATTCCTGGTTTTATAAACAAGATAATAGTTCGTATTTATATTGTCTTTGAAGTACATAGGTTGATTAGTAGGAATGCTTTCGATTAACTGTTTGTCATTACTTAAAAAAACTTCTTCATCTTTCTGTATTGCGGCTGAAGTATTTAAAGGTAATGTTATAAAAAAAATAAAAAAAAGGATAAAAAATTTCATAAGTGATGAGTATTTACCTTCAACATGCATGTTTAAATTTATACTTTTTACATTTTAAAGTCAAGTAAAGTAAAGCTCTAACATCACCCGTAGGCTTTTCTTTAAAGTGGACAGTTTTAAGTTAGAAATTCTGTTGTTCCATCACATACTCAGCTGGTGTCAAATCGCCAAGAGATTCGTGCCAACGTTTTTCATTATAATTCATAAAAAAAAACGAATTTGTCAGAAAATTTATTACAAAATAATCTGATTAGAGACACAATATACTTAATACCGATTCGTCTATTACAGCCATATTTTACTTTAACGGCCATTTGCCAGAATTTTTTAAACTTCCAAAGCAAACCCTATCCAGCATCAGAGTGGAAGTGAAATGTGAAAAGTTGAAGGGGGTTGGCATATTTTCACAGTTTACAGAGTTTTTGCTTTACATAAAATAATTTCCACAAATTCCCTTACTGCACCCTCGCCACCATTTTTGGATAGATTTATGATATTTGGAATATTTTTTATTTCACCTATTGCATTTGCAGGGCATGCAGCCATCCCTACATTTTGAAGCAATTCTTTGCAATTGATATCATCACCAATATAGGCAACCTCCTGCAGAGTAATGCTTTCTTTTTCACATATTTCTTTTGCTATTTCCAGTTTCCCTTTGTGCTCTAAACCTTGGTATAAATAATCAACGCTAAGTTTTTTAGCCCTATTTTCAACTATTGTTGTGTTTTCACTAGTAATAATACCTGTCTTTATCCCCGATTTGCGTAAAAGCTCAAAACCTTTACCATCATGAGTATTAAATTTTTTCAATTCATTCCCATCTTCTGCATAATACATACCAGCATCTGTAAGTGTACCATCCACATCTGATAAAAATAATTTGATTTCTGGTTTTGGTCTTTTTGAAAGCACATGTTTATACATAAGCTTTTCTGCTATAAACCAATCATCCTCTTCATCTATCTCCACACCTGTAAATTCGTCCATCTTGTATATTGCTATCTTCCCACTTAAGCGGTTCTTTTCCTTTTTAATATTAGCAATTCTGTTGATATAAAATGCTCCATTTTCCATAAGCAAACCATCAAAATCCTGTCTTCGAGGACGGTTTTTGTAGTCATAATTATAGGGAATACCATCTTCGTTCCAATAAAACCTTTTTGTTCTTACACAAGTAAGAAGTGAATCAGCATTTTCTCTTTTTAGTTGCTCTAATGCTTCATCAAAATCTTTAGCTTGAGTAAATGGAGATGTAGCTTGCACTAACAAAAACAAATCATCCTCATTAAAGTCTTGTTTATCAATAAACTCTAACATCACTGACTCAGTACTTGCTGTATCAGTAGCGTTTTGTGGGTCTCTGTTATATATTTCAACCTTTGAAAAATCAAAACTATTTACAACATCTGATATTTCGTCACAATCAGTTGCGACAAATACTTTGTCTATTTTTGTAGCATTTTGAAGTGCTTTAAGATTCCAATAAACTAAGGGTTTGCCACAAAATTTTTTTATGTTTTTAAAAGGTATTGACTGACTTCCACATCTTACAGGGATAAATGCTATGTTCATTTCACACCCTGCATTTTAATTTATTCCTTTGCTCATATTCTATTGGTAAAATATCTTCTTCTTTATAACGAAGTGCTTCGTAAGCAGCGTTAAGATCCCTTACAAGTTTTTGCAATCCCCCTGGTTCTAGTGACGCAGCGTGATCAGTGCCTTTCCATGTTCTATCTTTTGTAAAGTGCCTTTCAATCCATCTAGCCCCCAAAGTATATGCAGCTATATCAATAGCAATACCGAGATGATGTCCTGAAAAACCTATTTCGTTCACTCTGTGCTCATAATTATCATAAAGCCACTTAATTTCTAAAAGTGAAACATCTTTGGCAGGCACAGGATAACCTGAAGTACAAGCATATAGAAGCAACCTTGATTTTGCCTGATCTTTTTCTTCAAAAAATCTGACAATACTTTCAATTTCGTCGCGAGTGGTCATGCCAACAGATAACTGCACTTGTCCTTCATACTCGTCTCTTAAAATTTCCAGCATATTAAAGTTATTGTTACACGCTGAGGGAACTTTTAAAAAATAGGGGTCAAAATTCATTATTTCTTTAGTACTAGTGATATCCCAAACTGACGTACTATAAATCATATCTATTTTATCGCAATATTCCTTTAATTCTTTATGTTGTTGGGCAGTAAACTCCAAAAACTCCCGATGACTTCCATAAGTCGAGCCAAATGAATTTTCAGGTACTGGATGAGGAGTATTATATTGTTCTTCTGTTAAAAGTTCTTTATTATTCCGTTTTTGAAATTTAACATATTTTGCTCCTGATTGCTTTGCTAAATCGATTAACTCTTTTGCAATCTCAAATTGCCCCATATGGTTGCAACCAATTTCAGCAACAACTTTAGGTACTTTATAATCGAAATTAAATCCCATTCTTTCCTCCTAATTTGATTAGGGTTAATTATTCTAAAATATTTTTTAATGTCAACCTTAAAAATTCTAACATCACCTATTTTGTGCAATAAGTGTATTTTCATGTATCAGCATTGTACTGCTTAAATTATTAAAGAGTACTTTTATATAAATTTTAGGGTGATAATATTTGAAAATACTCTTATTGCTTAAAATACGTATTGATGATAATTTGCAATGTTTTTTTAGGAGGGTTATATGAATTCAAATATAATTTTTGCTTTTGGTGTTGGCAGTTTGCCGATTTATCAACAGGGATGGGCAGTTTTATGACGTTATTGACCAAAAATTCTAATTCTAATTTCCTGCTGGCCCGTCAGTCCATTTTGCCGGGAATTATATATCTCATATTGCATAAGGATACGGAGAACATTATGTTTCAATATTCGGGTTTATCGAAGGTACGGCTGCAATGACTATTGTTTTAGTGCTTTTAACATGAGTGATTTACTGTCTCTTAGAACAAAAGGTTTTTTTCTGGTAATATTTGCTGCGGTACTATGGGGTACAACGGGTACTTCACAGGGGCTTGCCCCTGAGAATATGAGTTCTGCTGTAATAGGTGCATTACGAATTTTACTCGGCGGTACTGTACTGTTTTGTTACGCCCTGTATAAAAGAAGTTTTTCCAAAAGCGAAAAATGGCCACTACTTTTGACTCTTTATGGAATTTTTTCTGTTGCATTTTATCAGCTTTCATTTTTTTACGGTGTAAAATATGCCGGAGTATCCATAGGAACAATGGTTGGAATAGGAAGCGGCCCCATATCTGCAGGCATCTTGGCAATGATTTTTTACAAGGAAATTATTACAAAAAGATGGATATTATCCACCTGTATTGCTGTTTGTGGCCTTGGACTTTTGACATACGGCTCCCAAAATGGAACATTTAACTACAGTATACTGGGAATATTATTAAGCGTGGGGGCAGGCTTTTTTTATGCCTCATATACAATGGTAAGTAAAATACTGCTGGACAAAAACAACGCAAACTCTGTCATGGCAGTATTATTTATGGGAGGTGCTATAGTTCTGTTGCCTGTACTTTTTTTCCACGATACATCCGGCCTTATGACTGTGAGAGGACTATCGATAGTTATACACTTGGGAGTATTTGCCACTGCTCTTTCATATTTTTTCTTTGCAAGAGGACTACGGCTTATAAAAGTTTCAGAGACTGCAACCTTATCTTTGGCTGAACCGTTAACAGCCACACTGCTGGGTATAATAGTTTTAAACGAAAAGCTTGGAATAATCAGCCTGTCCGGCATTGTACTCATATTTGCTGGTTTGTGTGTTTTATCTTTACCAAGTCGGAAAAAGAACATAAAATAAGCTAATTATACGTATCCGGAGATAAAATTATGGCAACTAATATTTCAACACTTATCCACCTGCTTTCTATAAAAGTAATTAAAATAATTAGAGAAATCAGAATGAACGGAGAAACATTCGATTCAACAAATTTGAAAAAATATCTGCTTAGAGACGAGGAAATTTTATCTGTTATTGAAAACTCACGAAACGAATCAGAAAATATTATCGAAGACATAAAAACACTTCTGCGTAAACAGACTGAAAATTTCAGACCCTACTTATCTGAAAAGCATCTTCAAAACCTAAAATATAAGATTAATCATATTTCAAACGAAAGACTGTTTGATGACCTGACCGACATCATTGCAATCTTGGGCAGCTCTTATAAAAGCTATGATGAATCCATAAAAAGGATTAACAGCTTTTTCAAAGACTTTCTTGAGCGTATAAACAGTACCGGATGGAAACTTCTGGAATTAACAGATGAAAACATAAAAATACTGGAAGCTGACAATAAAGATGACAGTGAAGTTTTAAATAATATAAAAAGCATTCACACTCTTATGGACAACGAAGAAAGTTTCGAGAAACTTAAAAATGAGGTTATAAGGGTTGCGGACAAAATTAATGTGCTTGTTGAAAACAAAATAGCTGTAAAAAGCAAGAAACAAACAGCATTTAGAAAAAATTATACAGATATTTCACTCCAGCTGGAAAGTTATAAGGAGAAATATGAAAATATAAAAAGTGAATTGGATAAATACAAAACAGAAGCAATGTTTGATGAATTAACCGGACTTTACAGAAAAAAATATATGTTCAGAATTTTTGAAGAGCTTTCTGCTTCCGAATCAAAACAAATGCCCTTTATAATTGTTATGACAGATTTAGACGATTTCAAACATATTAATGACACTTACGGGCACAATGCCGGCGATCACGTTATAAAGCATTTTGCACAGATCATTAAAAAAATTTCCGGTTCAAGGGGAACCGCTTTTAGATACGGAGGGGAAGAATTTGTCATTGCTTTCGAGGATATTACCTTTCAAAAAGCTTGTGAACTTATCGACGATATACGTCTGGAGTTATCAAAAACCAAATTTAAACTAAAAAATAACAAAATAAGTATAACTGCAAGCTTTGGTCTGGCTGTCCACAAACATGATGAAGCCCCAGAAGAAACCCTTGAAAGAGCAGACAAAAATCTGTACAAAGCAAAAAATAATGGAAAAAACCGGATCTACGCTGAATCCAAATTTTTTCAGCGGGACTAATAGCTCAAATTCCAAGACTTTTGAATCACTGCTTCACTGCCACACCCCATGCCCTATGAAATGACCTTCGGTCTATCAGCAAAGCTGATATTTCACAGGAGCGAGCGGAGTCGAGAGGTCTCTTTATCAAACGACGTCTGAGATTTCTCCACTCCACCGAGCACATAAAGACTTATGTGCTCGGTTCCGGTCGAAATGACAATGTATTATGTCATCCCGAACGGAGTGGAGGGATCTCTTACCAAATAACAGTTTTCTGTCACCTCAAGCGGAGTCGAGAGGTCTCTTTGTCAAACGGCGGTCGAGATGACATTTTCTTGTCAGGGCAAATGGAACCGGGGAATCTCTAATCAATCAGCTATTTTCATACCATCACCGCCCCCTCCTATCTTAGAATGAGGTATTTTCTATATAAATGGACTGAACTGAATAGATATAACTGATAAACGGCGAACCTTGAACGTTGAACATTGAACTAAAACTTGGAGGCGAGAAAGAGGGGGTACATTTTCTTATACTAATAATTTCAGCGCTCATGCCTGTTACGATTGCAGGTTAATCAGTGTACGTCCGCTTAATTTTCCTGCTAATATAGAATCTATGTACCCATCCACATCATCCAGTTTTATCTCGTTGGCTAAATAATCCAGATTATCCAGTTTCCATTCATTTGCAAGTTTATTCCATACATTTAATCTTATATCCATCGGTAGTTCAACAGAATCAATTCCAATAAGCCTGACTCCTCGCAAAATAAAAGGAAAAACACTGCTGGTAAATTCCGTTGACTGGGTCAAACCGCAGGCTGTTACCGTACCCATATATTTTGTACTTTTAATAGCCGTTGCAAGAATGTTACCCCCTACGGTATCGACTGCACCACCCCAGACACCTTTAAGCATAGGTTTACCACTCTTATCATCAGCCTCATCTCTGCTTATTACCCTAACTGCCCCCAGTTTTTTAAGAAAATTTTCCCTGTCCATTTTTCCTGTAACAGCTACCGGATGATAACCGGCTTTTGAAAGCAGTGCAACTGCTATAGAGCCCACACCGCCTGTTGCCCCTGTTACCAGTATTTCACCATCTTCAGGCATTGTATTGTTTTCTGCCAGAGAGTACACAGATAAACCGGCGGTAAACCCTGCAGTGCCGATTATCATGCTTTCTCTCAACGATAGATTTTTCGGCAGCCTAACAACCCATTCGGAAGGAACACGAATATATTCGCCAAAACCACCATCTGTATTCATCCCCAGATCATATCCTGTAACCAGAACTTCCTCACCTTCCTGAAATGAAGAATCAGAAGACTCTGCTACTACTCCTGCGGCATCAATACCTGGTGTGTGGGGGAATTTTCTGGTAACCCCTTTATTGCCAATAGCAGATAATGCATCCTTATAATTCAATGAAGAATATTTAACCTTTATCAGAACATCACCTTCCCGCAAATCATCAACAGATCTCTCTTTAATTTCTCTGACAAAACTGTCCCCTTCTTTACTTACAACTAATGCTTTGAATTTTTTACTCATATGCAACCTCCCTGAACTTTTAATCACCCTCATGTTACCTCAATAAATTGTTTTCGTAAAGGATAGACTGAACTGGCATCACACCATTTTTGGCAATAAAAGCATATATTACACAGGTTGTGTTCTCAGGCTATAGGTAAAAATTAAAATTGTTGTGAATCTTCACAGTTTTTGTTATTAATAAAAGTCAGAAATATTCAGGTCGCCCTTTTATCCATACAGAGAGTAATATGATAACAAAAAATATTAAAAACAAATTAGAACCCTTGGGAATAACATTTTCCCGAACATCTTCAGAAGAATCCTTCAAAGGTTTCTTTCATTTTATGGGAAATACTGGTTTTTATTATGTACTTGGAAATCAATGTGAATTTTTGATTTTGAAGGGAATTTTCAAAGATAATATACGATTACTGAAAGGTGAAATCCCCCTGGATAACAAAAGCGTTGCAAAAATAGCTGATGCTTTTTCAAATATAGAAAAAAATATAGATTTTGTCCCCCTATGCTATTTTTCCGTATCAGATAAAATATATATACACAGTATCGAAGAGGACAATACCTATGATGACCATTTGCTGTTTGATCAAAGAAAAGTGCCATCATGCCTTTCCTCTGTGGAGTTATCCCTTTTCAACAGCAACCTGGCACACGATAAAACATTGTACAGCAAAGGAATACTATCGGAAATGCTACCGGAAACACTTTCCCCTTTAGCTTCATCCATCATTAATAAAATACCTGACATACTAAATCCACTGTACATCCATGCCGGATTCAAAACGTATTCTCCTTCAATTAATCTTATTGCCGGAAAACTTTTTGTGAATTTGAGCAATATGCGTTTTATATACAACACTATGGGTGGAAGTGAGGACGTTTTGAATATGAATTATGCATCCTCTGTCTTTGCTAAAGAAAATAAGAAAAAGCTTAGACCATTAGACATTAAGCTGTTAGACATAAAAGCAGATGAAGTGGATAAATATCTGGATGAGCTGGAGCAAACAAAACACAGCTTAGATTTTAATACTATCACTGATGAAAGATTTCAGGAAATACTGGCTCTTTTTGCAATGGCGGGACAGATGATTTCTCTCAAAATCAATTTTGCATTTGTAAATATATTTAACATTGTCAAAAATTTTGATTTTGCATCATCCTTAATTTATAAAACCAGAAAAACGAATATCTTCCAAACGTATAACAATAAAGATATTTACATGTTTTTTGATATTTTTGCGCCTAAAAAAAGGTTTATAATTGATTTTGAGTATGAGCCTGCAGATATCAGTGCATTTTTGAAAAAAACAGGTTTTTTTACCAAATTCTTCAATGAAGGCAAACTGCTGCAGGAGCTAAAACTTGTTCACAATTTCCTGGATAAAAGAGATAAACTTTTCAAGATAGCCCAAAGTTATATGAAAGACATTAATTTTATATTTTCTAAAGTTGCAACTGATCTGGTGGATAAAAACCAGATAAATAACAAAGAAGATATCTGCTATCTGGAAATTGACGAAATAAAGAACATAAAAAATAACAGCTTTTACGGAAACATACCTTTTGCTTTATATTTTAAAAAATCACAATACGAGCGATACAAGGCGCAGTTTGTTCCAAAACTGATTTTTGAAAAAGACATAGATAAAATTCCCCATATTTTTTATAATTTACTTAAAAAATATTCTGACAAAATTGAGCTTCAGTGCGTTGCAGTAAATCCATCGGATGATATATCCTTTAACTACAGTAATGACAAAAACTGTCCGGCTATCATTAAATCACGAATTCATCTGACAGATATACCAAAAGCGGATACAAAGGGTATTATCATCTGTGATTTTGCGCCTGTAAATTCATACATTTTTGAGTACGCCGTAATAAGCGGTAAAAGCTTGTATATTGGCACTAACGGCGGCGATATATTTTTCAGAGATAAAGCTCTTCACTTACAAGGAAATACTGTCACAGGTTTTAAACATTAATTAACAATATTTCAGATTTTACATTGCAATACCTTTGTATTTGGGATTTGCGCAAAGTAGGATATCGCAGTTTCGAGACCTTTAAATAACTATAAATGGTCATTCCGAACTCGTTTTGGAATCTATTTTTATCAATAAGTTACAAGCCTCTGAAATAAGTGGTTGTTTATACAAATTTATCTTCGCTTTGCTCAGATGCTACAGGGTAACAGTATGGCTATAATTCAAAGGTCTTGTTTCTTAATCGCATAACTGATTCAGAAGCTCTTCATAAATCTGTAGATCTTTTTCAGCAAACAGTACAAACCTTATTTTCTTAACTTTTTTTAGTTTTTTTGTTTCCTCAACAACTGTCTTCAGAGCAATTTTCGTAGCATCCCTCAAAGGATACCCAAAAGCTCCGGTGGATATAGCCGGAAAAGCTATGGAATTAATATTGTTATCTTCTGCAATATTTAAAGCGTTAATATAGCATTTTTTTAACAACTCGTCCTCAGGCTTATCCACACCATAAACCGGCCCTAAACAATGAATTACAAAAGAATTGGGTAAATTATACGCTCCGCTGATCACAGCCTCTCCTGGTTTTATAGGCGCCTTGGATTTACATTCCTCTGCAAGCTCAGCTCCCGCAGCCCTATGAATGGCACCGGCTACTCCGCCTCCCGGAAGCAGCTGGGCATTAGCTGCATTCACCACAGCCTGAATATCAGGCTGGCTTACTATATCCCCCTGTAATGTCTCAAGCACCACACCGTTAACCTTTTTTACCATTATCAACCTCCTTTTCTCTTTTTTCATTAAGAATAATAATTTTGGCACTTTTGTCAAATAAGTTGCAAAATAATGTAATTTGTATTATTTCATAAAACATTATGAAAACACTATATTTCGATATGATTTCCGGGCTTTCGGGGGATATGGCGGTTGCTGCTTTATTGCAGATTAGTGAAACCAAGCCTGAGGAACTTTCTGAACTGTTTTCACAGTTTTTTCATGATAAAGTCACTATTTCAGATGAATATACTTTTGTTAACGGCATCAAAGCCAAGCGCCTCTTTATTGACTTCAGCAATAATATAAAAATTCACAGAGATTTCGGCACAATAAAAGCAATGATAACCTCCTCACCGCTATTACCGGATAACGTTAAAGGGGATGCTGTGGGGATTTTCAAAATCGTTGCTGAAGCTGAAGGTAAAATTCACGGTAAAGATATAAAATCCGTTCACTTTCACGAGGTGGGCGCTGTTGATTCCATTATCGATATCGTATCCATATGCTACCTTATGAATAAAATCAACGTTGATAATATACTGTTTTCTATACCAACTCTTGGAAGTACTACTACACATTCTGCCCACGGAATTATTCCGATACCATCTCCGGCTACACTTGAAATTTTAAAAGATTTGCCATGTAAGAGAATAAATCTATCCTATGAGCTGACTACCCCCACCGGAGCAGCAGTTATACGCTACTATCATCATAAGATTGTTAACTCCTTTACAGGTAAAATAGAGAGGATAGCCTATTCCACAGGAACTAAAATTTTTGAGGATTACCCTAATCTTTTAAGGGTAATCTTATTGGCTAATGAAGACGGACAGATACATAATATTGATGAAATACAGACAAATATTGATGATATGACAGGTGAGCAAATGGCTTATGTTATGGAAGGGCTTTTTTCAAACGGGTGTTTGGATGCTTTTTTTGAGCCGGTGTTCGGCAAAAAAAACAGACCCTCCTATAAGCTGACAGTAATTTGCAAGCCTGAGGATACCAACAAGCTTGCGGAATTTATACTGAAGGAGACAACAACCGGGGGTGTCAGATATTCACATCACAAGCGCAAAGTTCTAAATCGTTCATTTGAGAAAAGTACATACAAAGGTTACACCATTAATATGAAAAAATTCAGCGGTGAAGGCATCTTTAAGATTTATCCTGAATATAGGGACGTAGCAGAAGCGGCACGAAAAACCGGGGAACCTTTCGAACACGTTTACAGAGCAATTATTTCCCAAAACAAATACGAACAATGAAAAGGCGGGAATAAAAAAACCGCCCGCAGGCGGCTTCTTTAATAATATTTGTACTTTTCCTGTAATTTTCTGACAAGCTTCTGTTGTTTCCTTTTAGCTTTAAGAATCTTTTTTCTTCTGACTTCAGTAGGTTTCTCGTAATAGGTGTGTTTTTTAATTTCACGCACCAAACCTTCTCTTTCAATCTTCTTTTTCAAAAGCCTCAAAGCAAAATCTACGTTTTCCCCATCAACTTTCACTACTGCGTTTACAGCCAAACTAATCACCCCATTTCTTTTTTATTTTTTAAAACAATATCAAAAACATCATCTATTGTCCTGGCAAACATTATATGTAATATTTTTTTAACATCAGATGGTACGTCTGTCAAGTCTTTCCTGTTTTCCTCTGGCAAGATTACCGTTCTCACACCTGCCCTGTGAGCCGCTAACACTTTCTCCTTTATCCCGCCAACAGGCAGCACTTTTCCTCTTAAATTTATTTCACCAGTCATTGCAATCTTGCAATTTACTTGCATTCCCGAAAGAGCAGAGATAATGGCTGTAGCCATTGTTATACCAGCGGAGGGTCCGTCTTTGGGTACAGCACCTTCCGGCACATGAAGATGTATATCAAAATCTCTGAATTTATACGCCGGGACATTGAATTTCCTCGCTCTGCTTTTTACCACAGACAAGGCAGTTCTGGCAGACTCCTGCATCACGTCCCCGATATGTCCCGTAATCTGAAGTTTCCCATTTCCTTCGTATGTGGCCACCTCGGTCTGAAGTATATCACCCCCGTAAGGTGTCCAGGCCAGCCCTGTCGCCACTCCAATTTCTTCAGATTCTTCCACCTGCTCAAGTCTGAAACGTTTCACCCCGAGATATTTTTCCAGATTATTCCTGGTAATTTTTACTTGAGAGATATTGTCTTCGGTAACGAGGCGTTTTGCTGATTTTCTGACCAGAGAGGCGAGCTCCCTTTCCATATTTCTGACGCCTGCTTCCTTTGTATAATATCTGATTACATCCACAATTGCGTTATCGGCAATTGAAACTTTCTCCGAAGGAATATTGTGCTCATCAAGCTGCTTGGGGAATAAATATTTTTTAGCTATATTCAGTTTTTCCTTTTCTGTATATCCGGGAATCCTGATTATTTCCATTCTATCCATCAATGCGTGGGGTATGGATTCAACTGTGTTGGCAGTCGTGATAAAAAATACTTTGGAAAGATCAAAATCCACTTCCAGATAATGGTCGGTGAATGCATTATTCTGTTCCGGGTCCAAAGCTTCCAGAAGTGCAGACGACGGGTCTCCCCTGAAGTCCATACCCAGTTTGTCTACCTCATCCAGTAAAAAAACGGGATTCATGCTTCCCGCCCTTCTCACAGATTGTATAATTTTACCCGGTAAAGCGCCAATATATGTGCGTCTGTGCCCCCTTATTTCCGCTTCATCACGTACACCACCGAGGCTGATTCGGACAAAATTTCTGTTCATAGATTCTGCTATTGATTTTGCCAGTGACGTTTTCCCTACTCCCGGCGGTCCCACAAAGCATAATATAGGGCATTTGATACGTTCTGAAAATTTCTTCACAGCCAAAAACTCCAGTATCCTTTCCTTCGGCTTTTCAAGTCCATAATGATCTCTGTCAAGAATCTCTTCCGCTTTTTTTAAATCCAGAATATCTTCGGTGAATTCACCCCACGGCAAATTCACCAACCAGTCAAGATAATTGCGGACAACTGTCGTCTCTGCACTCATAGGAGGCATTATTTTCAGTTTTTTCAGCTCTTTTTCAGCTTTATCCTTTACATGCTTAGGCATATTTTTGCTATCAATCTGATTCTGAATCTCCTCAATATCGGCTTTTATATCCTCATCCCGCCCGAGTTCTTTATTTATTGCTTTTATCTGCTCATTGAGATAGTACTCCCTCTGGGTTTTGGTCATCTGGGATTTCACCCGCTGTTTTATACGTTTATCTATCTTTTTGATTTCCGTATCAGTTTCAATAACCTCAATAATCTTTTCCACCCTGTCGGAAAGTTTCGGCTTTTCCAAAATCTCTTGCTGGTCACTGACTCTACTTCCCAGATTTGACGCAATCATATAGGATAAATTATGCAAATCCTCAATTTTAACAATTGAATCAAAAAGTTCTTTAGGAAAGTTATTTTCCACAGCGGCATATTCCCTAAAATGCTTTAAAAGTGATTCTTTCAGATATTTGTGAAACTTGTCGTTCTCATATACATCTTCTAAAGGTTCAACATCAGCGTAAATACACTCCTCATCTTCATCCAAACCGACAATTTCAGCCCTGTAATTACCTTCCACCAATACTTTTATACTTCCATCGGGAAGTTTCAGCACCTGAAGGATATCTGCCACCACTCCTATACTGTGTAAGTCATCTTTACCGGGATCACTGATGGATGGATCTTTCTGGAGAACAAGAAAAATTTTTTTATCCGTATCTCCCGCAATATTCAGTGCATTTATCGATTTTTTTCTCCCCACAAATATGGGGGTAACCATTGTTGGAAATACTACAATATCCCTTAACGGAATCATTGTAAAATGCTCTATTCTATTAGCCATTGCTTCTCCTGATTTTTATAGATTGTGAATTAAAAAAAGAAAAAAAGGCGCAAGAAGCGCCTTAAACTACACAAACAGATTTACATTATTTAAGCCGATTCCTTTTCATCCTCATAAATAATAACAGGTTCGGCTTTATATTCTACAGTGTCTGAGTTTATAATACACTCTTTTATACTTTTCATTGAGGGCACACGATACATCAAGTCCATCATAGTTTCTTCCAGTATACCACGTAAACCCCTTGCCCCGGTCCTTCTATTAATAGCCTGATGAGCTATTCCTCGCAGGGCACCGTCTGTAAACGTAAGCTTTACGTCATCAAACCTGAATATCTCTTCATACTGTTTAACAAGGGAATTTTTGGGCTCAGTAAGTATAGAAACCAGTGCATCCTCATCCAAATCATCAAGTACAGCTGTTACCGGTACACGCCCTACAAATTCAGGAATAAGTCCGTATTTAATAAGATCCTCCGGCTGAAGGAGCTTTAGAATGTCAGCTCTTTCGTAATCATTGACATTTTTGGCCTCAGATTTGAAACCCACAGTTTTTTTACCGATACGCTCTTTAATGATTCCATCCAGATGTTCAAAAGCGCCTCCACATATAAAAAGGATATTGGAGGTATCCACCTGAATATAATCCTGATTAGGATGCTTACGCCCACCTTGAGGGGGAATATTTGCAACTGTGCCCTCGATTATCTTTAAAAGTGCCTGCTGTACACCTTCACCACTTACATCTCTTGTAATAGATGGACTATCTGTTTTCCTGGTAATCTTGTCTATTTCATCAATGAAGATAATACCCTTTTCAGCTTTATCGACTTCAAAGTCAGCTGCCTGAAGCAGCTTCAAAACAACATTCTCGACATCTTCACCAACATATCCGGCTTCTGTCAATGTTGTCGCATCAGCAATTGCAAATGGGACATTGAGTATACGTGCAAGTGTCCTTGCAAGCAATGTTTTACCTGTACCTGTGGAACCCAATAGCAGGATATTTGATTTCTCCAACTCTATTTTCGATTTTTGACCGTAAACAAGCCGCTTGAAATGATTGTAAACTGCAACACTCAGAATTTTTTTAGCGCTTTCCTGGCCTATAACATACTCATCAAGTTTTTCTTTTATTTCTTTTGGGCTTAAAAGCTTTAGATCTCCGCTTTGCTCATTTTCAGTAAGATCTTCCTCCAAAATATCATTGCATAATTCTATACACTCATCACAAATATATACATAAGTAGGGCCGGCTATAAGTTTTTTAACCTCTTCCTGATGTTTACCACAAAAAGAGCAAAAAAGCTCTTCCTGGGATTCATTTTTTTTAGACATTAATTCACCCCTTTAAAACATATCTAATTTACAACTTTTTAAAATACGGCAAAAGCTAATTTTATCAAGATCTTTTTGAAATTATCTCATCTATGAGGCCGTATTCAAGCGATTCCTGGCTGCTCATAAAAAAATCTCTGTCACTGTCAGCTTCAATCTGCTCTATTGATTTACCAGTTTTTTCGGCCAAAATTTCATTTATTTTGGCTTTCATTCTTAATATCTCTTTGGCATGTATCTCTATATCTTTTGCCTGCCCCTGGAAGCCGCCCAAAGGCTGGTGTATCATAATACGTGCATTGGGCACTGCATATCTTTTCTTACTTGCACCGCATGCCAGCAATATGGCACCCATACTTGCAGCCTGTCCCAGACATATTGTAGATACATCGGGCTTAATATAGTTCATTGTATCCAGGATGGCCAGTCCGCTTGTTATTATGCCTCCGGGGCTGTTAATATAAAGGTGAATGTCTTTGTCCGGATCATCCGCCTCGAGAAAAAGCATCTGGGCAATAATAGTATTTGCAACATTATCATCTATAGGAGTGCCCATAAAAATTATTCTGTCCTTTAAAAGCCTTGAATAAATATCATAAGCTCTTTCGCCGCGTCCAGTCTGTTCTATTACATATGGCACATAAAAACTCATTTTTCATCTCCGGGATTATCTGTTTTTTCTTCACCAGCAGCCTCTTGCGCATTCTCTTGCTCTTTGGCTGCTATTTCATCAGGGTCAACTTCTTTGACAGTTATCTCATTATGCTCACCAAGAAAATCAAATATTTTATCTGTTAAAATATTATTTCTCAAACCCTCTTTTCCTCCCTGCTGCTCAAGCTCTTTCTTATACTCTTCAACATCCTTCTTCAGTTTGCCGGCAAGCTCTTTGATTTTTTCCTCTATCTCCTCATCTGAAACAGATATCTCCTCTATTTCTGCCAGCTTGTTCAGAATGATTGCACTTTTAACCTGCAACTCTGCCCTTTCTTTAAATTCTTCTTTCATCTGCTCTTTGTTCAAGCCTATTTGCTCCGGATTGACACCGTACATATACCTGTACTGCTGAAAAGCTTGATCTGCCAATCTCCCCGCCTGCTCACTAACAATAGTTTCCGGCACATCAAAAGGATTCTCCTCCACCAATTTTTCAATAATCTTGTCATAAAGCTGTTCTTTGGCTATTTGTTCAGCCTCTTCTTCAAGATCATCTTTGATAACTTTCCTCAGATCCTCCAGCGTTTCACAGTTCTCATCTACATCTTTCGCAAATTCATCATTTAGCTCCGGTACAACTTTTTGTTTTACCTCTTTAACAGTCACTTCAAAATTGGCCTTTTTACCGGCAAGCTCGGGCACATAATTGTCAGGGAATTGAACCTCGATATTTTTGGTATCCCCGGATTTCATTCCCACAAGACCATCTTCAAACTCAGCCAGAAATGTATTCGATCCCACTACAATGCTGTAATCATTGGCGCTGCCCCCTTCAAAAGGCTCACCATCAACAGTTCCCTTAAAGTCAATTACCACCATATCATCTTTTTCCACAGATTTATCTTCAGCAGGTTCAAAAGAAGTGTTTTTTTCAAGCAAATTATTCAAAACATCATCAATATTTTTATCTTTAATTATACTTCTTTCCTTTTCAAAAGAATAACCTTTATAATTTTCCACTTTTACTTCAGGAAAGACATCCACCAAAACTTTAAACGATATGGGCTTATCTTCTTCAAAATTTACATCGGTTACATTGGGGGTATTAAGAGGAATAATGCCTTCTGATGTAATAGCTTCATACACACTGTTATTTATAACCTTTTCCAGAGCATTCACCCTTACCTTATGACTGTACTCTTTTTCCACGACACTTTTGGGAGCTTTACCTTTACGAAATCCCGGAATTTTTACGGTGGGAACGATCTTTTTTAACTCTGCATCATACATCTCGTTATACTTTTCCACCGGAACCTCAATATTCAATTCTTTCTGTGATTTCTCTGCGTCTTTTACTTCAACCTTCATTATTTATCCCCTTTAAATTTTGTGATTTATATTTTTAGAGCAGGTATTAGGAGCAAACCCCACTGTTTTAACTTGAGATGTGTATGTATAATTACAAAAATGTTTAAAATCAAGGATTTTTTGCTGGTGCCGCCTCATTTTTGCAATAAAATACTTTTATATAAATTTTAAGCAAAGCATATCGTTTAATATTTCCTTTTTAAACAAAGATATCTTTTACCACAGAAAAGTCCGTTGTAATCCTTAATAACCTGTAATCAATGTCAAAGTATGTTCATTATCACTCCTGGGATTTATCTTTGAGCCGCACAGAAAAAACGGGACATGGCGCTTTTCTAACCACCTTTTCAGCGGTAGAACCAAAAAGAACATGTTCAAAACCTGTCCTGCCATGAGTACCTATTACAATCACATCAGCACTATACTCCTTAGCTTCATTTATTATTTCCAGAAACGGGGTTCCCTTAAGAAGTTTGGTAGTATAACTAATTTCGGAAAGTTCAGGGTATCTGTTTATGAACTCATCAAACTGTTTTTTTGCCACTTCCTCCAGCTCTTTGTCCAGATTTTGAAATGTTACCTGAGGAAGATAGAAAGCAACAACCTGTGACTCATCAAACAGTACATGGACAATTTCAAGCTCAGCATCAAACCTTTTTGCAAATTCGATGGCATAATGCATAGCACATTCAGAAGTAACAGAAAAGTCTGTCGGAAATAAAATTTTTTCTATAAATTTCATAGCTTCCCCCTTTACAATATCAACTATATATCAAAGTAGCCCTTTTACCAAATCTATCAACTCATCAATATCAAAAGGTTTTTCTAAAATTTCAACCGCACCCATCTCAAAAACAGTCAGCATGTTTTCAATATTCCCGTATGCAGTAACAATAATAACTGGTATTTCATTGCCTGACGACCTGAGCCTATTCAAAAACTGCAGACCATCCATTTCAGGCATCATCAGATCTGATATTATTATACTATAATTTTTGTTAGAAAGCCAGTTAAAGGCAATTTTTCCATTTTCGGCAATATCAACGCCAAAACCTTCAGCCAAGAAAATCGATTTTATCCCCTCTGCAGTAACTTTATCATCTTCAACTATTAATATGTCTGGCATAGGAAATACCAAGAAGTTTGCCGAAATTCTCTTCCAGATTAATCAGCAAATTCTGATAATCAATTTTTTTTACCTTACAAGCGGTGTATGCAGTATAAATTACATGAGCAGGTACATTTTTCTTCCCACGAAAAGGCATTGGTGAGAGATATGGGCAATCTGTTTCCAGCAGAAGATTGTTCAGAGGGATATACCTGAGGCAATCCCTTAGTTCGTTAGCCTTATTATACGTAAGATTCCCGGCAAAAGAAATAAAAAAATCTCTGTCCAAAGCCCATTTCATCAAATCCTTATCTCCGTTAAAACAGTGAATAATACCGGAAACAGTATCATCACATAGGACACTGTCGGCCACTTCCAGTAAATCTGAAGTAGCTTCTCTATTGTGAATTATCACAGGTACAGATTCCGCTTTGGCCATATCAAGGAATATTGCAAAAACATCTTTTTGTTTTTCAGAAGGGGAGTGATTCCTGAAATAATCCAGTCCAATCTCACCGATTGCAATAACTTTCTCATATTGTAAATACTCTCGGAACAGATCTATTTCTTTCACGTTAAAGCCGGAGGCATCATGGGGATGAACCCCAACAGAAGCGTATATCATTTCAAATCTTTCCGCCAAATCTATTGCTTTACGGGAATCTTCCTTATTGATTCCTATGGTTACAAATCTATTAACCCCCAATGATTTGGCATCCGCTATGTGCTGTTCAACATCATTAATCAGCTCCGGGAAATGGAGGTGAGAATGAGTATCCGTGAGAAAAATACCTTCGTTTTTAGCCAGACCCACTTCCTTAATGAAGGATTCGTAATCATCACCTGTTCGCTTCTTTAAAAACATATATCCCCTTTCAATGCAAAAAAACTATTTTATGACACTGCCCACTTTGACATCATCATTTATTACCAAAACAGCGTGCCCGTCCTCCTTCTCTGCGGCCAGAATCATACCTTCAGACAGAACACCCATTAATTTGGCAGGTTTAAGATTTGTAACAACAGCTACCTTTTTGCCTATCAAATCTTCCGGTGCGTAGGATTTTGCAATGCCGGCTACAATTTGTCTTTCTTCAGTACCTATATCCACATGCAATTTTAAAAGTTTGTCCGATTTTTTTATTTTTTCTCCTGCCACTACCTGCCCGACTTTAATGCTGAGTTTCGCAAAATCATCAAACTCGACTGTATTTTCCTCTTTTTTGTCCTCTTTATCCTGCTCCTGGAGTTCTTTAACATCATTTAGTATTTCCTTCTCATCAAGCCTCGGATACAGCTGCTTTACTTTTCCCAGATGCTGCCCCGATTCAAGCGTACGTACTTTTTTAAGATCTTCAAAGTTTTCTTTAAAGATGCTTTTTTGGGTATTCAGCTGATTGCGCATATTTTCTGAAGTTTCCGGAATAAAAGGATATAACATCAGAGAAAGGGCTCTAAGTCCATCAAGAACACAGTAAAGTACAGAACCGAGACGATCTTTTTTGGATTCATCTTTGGCTAAAAACCACGGTGCTGTTGTATCTACATATCTGTTTAAAAAGGAAACGAGCTCCCATATTGAAGCAAGGGCCTTGTTAAAAGCCAAATTAGAAATATGTACGTCAATATCCTCAAATGTTTTTTTAATAACATCAGCCAGCTCATCATCCAGTTTATCCTGCACGCTATACTCAGGAACAACACCGTTAAAATAGCGCTTAACCATTCCCAGTGTTCTGTTAAGAAGATTACCGAGATCATTTGCCAAATCACTGTTAATCCTGTGTATTAACGCTTTAAAAGAAAAATCCCCATCCAGACCGAAGGGAACTTCTCTGAGTAGAAAATACCGAATAGGGTCCACCCCGAATTTATCTGCCAGCCAGTACGGATCTATAGCATTGCCCAGAGATTTGGACATCTTCTGACCTTCAACTGTCCACCAACCGTGTGCAAAAACACTTTTTGGAAGCTCAACTCCTATACTTAAAAGCATTGTAGGCCAGTATACCGTATGGAACCTTAAAATGTCCTTGCCCACAAGATGATAATCGGCAGGCCAGTACCTATTAAAATCATCACTCCTATCAGGATATCCAAGAGCGGAAATGTAATTGGTCAGCGCATCAATCCATACATAGATAACATGTTTTTCATCACCCGGGACCGGTATCCCCCAATTAAAAGAAACCCTGCTGACCGAAAGATCCCTGAGACCTTCCTTTATAAACGAAATTATTTCATTTCGCCTGGATACAGGTTTTATAAAATCAGGATTTTTCTCAATATGCTCCAATAACTTATCCTGATATTTGGACATTCTGAAAAAATAGCTGGGCTCCTTAAGTTTTGTCGTTTCCCTTCTGCATGAAGGACAGCAATTTCCATCAAGTAGCTGAGTTTCTGTCCAGTATGTTTCGCAGGGGGTACAGTACCACCCTTCATACTCGCCCAGATATATGTCACCATTCTCTTTCATTTTAGTAAAAACAGCCTGAACAGTTTTTTTGTGGTACTCCTCGGTTGTCCTTACAAAATGATCATTGGAAATGTTCAGTTTTTCCCATAAGTTTTTAAAACGTACAACCACATTGTCTGCAAGCTCTTTTGGAGTAAAACCTTTTACTGAAGCGGCCTGTTCAATTTTCTGGCCGTGTTCATCTGTGCCTGTCAGAAAAAAAACATCATAACCTGCCAAACGTTTATATCTGGCCACAGTATCCGCCGCTACAGTGGTATACGCATGACCAATATGAGGAATATCGTTCACATAATAGATTGGTGTACTCACATAAAAAGTTTTTTCGCTCATATTTTTCCTCCGGCATTTTCATCTACGATATCTGTAAGTTCCACAAATTCTTCTGTTTCTGATTCCACATCATCATACAAATCCTTTTCATACACCAGGCAGCACATCAGTCTCCCGCACACGCCAGATATTTTACCTGGATTGAGAATAAGGTTTTGGTCTTTGGCCATTTTTATCGATATGTTGTCAAATTTTCTTAAAAATGTTGAGCAGCAAAACTCTTTACCACAAATGCCGAAACCGCCAAGTATCTTCGTTGCATCTCTAACGCCCACCTGCCTTAATTCAATACGCGTCCTGAATATGCGGGCAAGATCCCTCACAAGTTGCCTAAAATCAATTCTTCCCTCGGCAGTGAAATAAAAAGTCAGTCTCGTTCTGTCCAGGGTGTATTCCGATTTCAACAGTTTCATCGGTAAATTGTGCTTTTTAATCATTTCCTTGCATTTATCAAAAGTCTCCTGCTCATCTTTTCTGTTCTCCATCATTCGATTAATATCGTCATCAGTTGCCTTTCTGAGAACCTTTTTCATTTCCTGGTCTTCTGGCAGAACTTCCTGTCTGGGAGGAATCACCACAACAGCAATATCTTCACCTTTTTCAGTTTCAATAACGGCAAAATCACCTCTTTTGACTTCCACATCATTACTTAAAAAATCGTATATTTTACCCGCTCTTTTAAAAGCAACTCCCGTCACTCTAAGTTTCTTCACGTAAGACTTCTCCCATTTTACTGATTAAACTCATTTTAAGCATTTCAAGATTAACATTATACTCCAAATACTTAATTACCCTAAGTATGTCATCAAGAAAATACAAAAATTTTTGTTCATAACTGTTTTTATAGTTATCTAACACATTAATGTAAAGGCTAAAAGCATAGTTTTTCAGATCATCCCTGCTTTTTATTGAAAGTACGTCATAAATAAGGTTTTCTAAGGAATCCATTTTCCTCTGGTTATCAAGTTTTAAATCCCCTTCCAAAAGATTTATCGATGTAGCTGCCGAACCTGAAGCCAAAGAAATGGCTTTTTCAATATCATCACTGTTATATCCTTTATTATTCAGAATATTGTATAGTTGATCGAAAGTAAGCCGTCCGAATTTCATTTCAACACATCGTGATCTTATAGTAGGCAACAGTTTTGCCTGTCTGTGGGTTACAAGAATAAAAACTGTTGTATCTGAAGGCTCCTCCAGTGTTTTAAGAAAACTGTTAGCAGCTTCTCTGGTCATTGTATGAGCATTATTTATGATGTAAAACTTGTATTTGCCGTAATATGGGGAAATATGAGCGTCGGCAATAAATTCTCTTACACTATCTATTTTAATGGATTCATCATCCACAATCCTTATATCAGGATGATTCCCGCTGGCAGCAAGTCTGCATGAACTGCAAAAACACTCCTCAAAAAAAGAATCATCTTTGCAGAGTGCTGATCTGGCAAGCTCTGTAGCAAAGAACTTCTTACCAACACCTTCATTGCCAGTAAACAGGTAAGAGTTAAGCAAACTGTTATTCAATAAAATATTTTTGAAAATATTCTTTTGTCTCTCGTGGCCTATAAGCAAGACTACACCTTTTTTACTAAATTTAGAACCAGCTCTTTTATCTTGTTATGGACTTCTTCAAATTTGCAATCACCGTTAACAACAAAAGTGTTGGGGAAATTTTCAGCACACCATAAAAATCCCTGTCTCACATCATTGAAAAAATGTTGGGAAAGTTTCTCAAACTTTCCTTCTTCCTGAACCATATTTTCATGCTCAAGTCGTTTCCTGGCTCTTTTTACAGCTGTATCCACATCTGTATCAATAATGATATTTAAGTCCGGAAAACGCGTTACAGTCTCAGCAGTTACAAAATCCAGAATTTTTTTATTTAGTTTTCTTCCAAAAATTTGATATGCATATGTGGACATTACAAACCTGTCACTTATAACATTAACCCCTCTGTCAGTATATGGTATCACTATTTTTTTTTGATGCTCCACCCTGTCTGCACAGTACAGTAAAAGCTCTGTTTCCGGTTCAATATCGTAATCATCTGACAAAAGCATATTGCGCAGATTTTTGCCTGCAAATGTACCGCCAGGCTCTTTTGTTAAAAAAACCTCACTGCCCCGCATCTCAAAAAAACGCTTCAGTGCTTTCACCTGGGATGTTTTACCACAACCGTCTATACCATCAATAGAAATGAACAGACCTGAATAACCTGCCCTATTTTCGTTGGGTGAACTCATCAGCATTGTCTAACCTTGGGATACATTTTGAGCACAGTCTGAACTATCCCCCTGTTTCTTAGCCACAGCATGTCCAATGGCGGGTGCTATTACCTGAAAATTTTCCAAGGCTCCTTTTGGGCTGCCGGGTAAATTGATAACAAGGGAATTTTTTACAAATCCTGAAACCGCTCTGGATATCAGAGCATGGGGTGTTTTTTGAAAACTATTCATCCGCATGGCTTCACCAAATCCAGGCAGTTCTTTATCAATAAATTTTATGGTAACATCGGGGGCTATATCTCTGGGGGACACGCCGGTTGAACCGTTAGTTAAAATAAGATCATATCCCTGCATCCCGCTGAAATCATTCAAATGTTCACTTAGCTTTTCCTCATCGTCCGGTATTATGACATTTCTGACAAAAGAAGTGGTAAAATTTTCCTCCAGATATTCTCTTAAAGCGGGACCTGTTTCATCCGTTCTTTCACCCTTACTGCCCTTATCACTTAGAGTAATTATGGCGACGGATAACCCTTCTTTCTCGATTACTTCCATTGTATCACCTGGCTGGATAATCCCTGAAGAAACAACTTCCCCAAATATCCCTTCTTTTGGCATAATACAGTCACCAGCCTGAAAAAAAATTGCACAACGGTGGTGACAAATTTTCCCCTTTTGTGAAATAACAAAAACAGCATCACCTACTTTTATGCGAGTTCCTATAGGAAGTTTGCACAGGTCGACACCTTCTGTCGTTATGTTTTCAGCAAAATCACCGCTGCTAACATTCAGCCCCATATCCTTCATCTTAGCTATACTTTCTTTTGCCAAAAAACTAACCTGTCTGTGACCGTTGCCTGCGTGAGCATCACCTTTAATACCAAAATCCTTGACAACTTTTACAAAATCAACATTTTTCTTTTTTGTTCCCTTTTTCTCACTTATAGATACGCTACTGACTTTAGCCATTTTCTTCTCCAAACAATATAGTGAAAAAACACGTTAAATCATATAGAAATTATTTGAAAAATAAAAGTAAGAAATGATAAAAGGATGTCAATTCCTGCAATATTGAATCTAAAAAAACAGGCTAAACTTTTGTAATAGATATGGAAATGATACCGACTATGACAGAATAAAAAAAAGGATTAAACAAGCGTTTTCCGGCACGCTCAGCTAACAGAAAAATATCGAAAATTCATCAAAGCATTTGTTTAAAGGGAGTTTTTCTCCCTTTAAACAATCCCCTGAGGTTCTAACACCAAACCTTGATAACCTTTCTTCTCATATTCCCCATCAAGCTCAACGACAGTATAATAATCCGAAGATTCAAGCAAAGCCCTTGCAAACATATTGTTGAGCTGATGCCCTGCCTTATAGGCCCTCACATGTCCGAAGAACCTGTAGCCTATAAGTGAAACATCACCTATCAAATCAAGCATTTTATGCCTTACAAACTCATCTTCATAGCGCAAACCTTCAGCATTCAAAACGCCGGACTCGTCCACAACCACGGCATTTTCCAAAGATCCGCCTTTAGCCAACCCCATTTGCCATAAGCTCTCAATTTCATTTTTAAAACCAAATGTTCTGGCTTTGGCAATCTCTTTTTTGAAGGTCTCCGGGGTTACGTTAAAAAAAGCTTTCTGCTCATCAATCATTTTATTTTCAAAATCTATATGACATGTAAATTTCAAAAACCTTGAGGGTATAACCTCAACCCAACGCTCACCCCATTCTACCCTGATTCTTTTCTTAAATTTGAGATACTTTCTTTTTTTGTGCAAATGACGTATTCCCGCCTCGGAAAGGATATCCACAAAAGGAGCGGCACTGCCATCCAAAATGGGTATCTCAGCCGAATTCACCTCTACCACAGCATTATCTATGCCCAATCCATAAAGAGCAGAAGTCAAATGCTCAATGGTACTGATTGACGCTTTGCCGCACTTAATTGACGTTGCTAATTGAGTGGAGTAAACCGCAAATGGCGAAACTTTAGTGGGCTCACAATCATCCACATCAGTTCTCACAAACTGTATTCCAGTATCCGGAAAGGAAGGTTTAACCGTTACAGTGATATAACTCCCGCTATGGAGCCCCACACCTGAGAAGGAGACTTGCTTATCCAAAGTTGTCTGAAACATCGTAACCTCATATATAAATAATGCTATATAACATAGCATTAATTTTTTATAAAAAAACTGTAAATTTTATAGCAATTTTTGTTCCAAAACTTGCAATATATTTTTTCAACAAGTTATATCCCCTGAATCCCTTTAAATTGCTGCTTTCCGGGAATTATCCCAAAAATAATTTTCAAAACGAAAAAATTCTAAACAACCCATAACAAGTAAATGTCACTAATACACAACACGTGTATGAAAAATCATACACTGGAAAGATCGGCATTCTCAAATCTTGTAAATTGCTCCAAAAACGTCAGTTTTATTGTATCAGTAGGACCGTTCCTATGTTTTGCGACAATAAGTTCCGCAATTCCCGGGAATTTCGTATCATGGTGATAAACCTCATCTCTGTACAAAAACATTATAATGTCAGCATCCTGCTCAATCGCCCCGGATTCTCTTAAATCAGAGGGAACCGGTCTTTTATCCGTTCTGTTTTCCACTCCTCGATTCAGTTGAGACAAGGCCACAACCGGAATATTTAGTTCTTTGGCGAGGGCTTTGAGTGCTCTGGAAATTTCCGAAATCTGCTGCTCCCTGCTCTCCGCTCTGCTGCCTGACATCAACTGAAGATAATCCACTATGACCAAATCCAGGTTATGTTCACGTTTCAGTCTCCTGCACTTTGCCCTAAGCTCCATGGAAGAAATCGCAGGTGTATCATCCAAAAACAGATTCAAATCGTTCAGCTCCGAACCAACACTAGCCAACCTCTGCCACTCATCATTGTTCAGTCTTCCGTTTCTGAGCTTTGTAGACTCTATTTTTGCTTCAGACGCAAGCAACCTCTGAACAAGCTGTCCAGCAGACATTTCAAGTGAAAATACAGCCGCTGATTTATCATATTTGCTGCATGTATTTAAAGCCAGATTCATTGCAAATGCCGTTTTCCCCATACCCGGACGTCCTGCAATAATAATAAGATCTGATTTCTGCAACCCATTTGTAATCTTGTCCAAATCAATAAAGCCTGTGGGTATACCTGTAATCTGCTCATTTCTTCCGTATAGCTTTTCCAGAATCTCAAAGGTATCTTTAACAATTGCTCCGATAGGTTGTATTTCATTTTTTAACTTAAATTCAGCCAAGCTAAAAATATGCTTTTCAGCTTCATCCACAAGGTTACTTATTTCTCCGGTATAGGAATAAGATTTTTCTGCTATTTCAGAACTGAAATCAATAAGCGCTCTTAATAAAGCCTTGTCCTTTACAATATTTGCATAGTGTACAATGTTAGCCGAATTGGGAATAATATTGACAAGCTCTGAAATATAGTCCACACCTCCGGCTTTTTCCGTCAAATTTTTATCATTCAGAGATGAAACCAGGGTCACAATATCCAAAGGTTTGTTATTGTGTGTCAGCTCAATCAATTCCTTAAAAATAAGTTTATGGGGAGGATAGTAGAAGTCACCCACACCAAGCAAATGAATTATTTTATCCAAAGCCTTGTCATCAATAAGTACAGAGGCCAGTACAGCCTGCTCAGCCTCCATGCTATATGGAGGCTTTTTGATAGCAGAGGTACTATTCCCATCAACAAACCCACTGTCATATCTCTGAGCTTTGGCAGAATTATTTAACATAAAACCCTCAAGCTACTCTTCAGCAGTGACTGTTACTTTAATTTCTGCTTTAGCATCCTTATACAAACCGACAGTCACGGAATGTGTACCGGTTTCTTTAATAGGATTATCTAATTCGATATCTTTTTTGTCCAGTTCAAAACCTTTTGCTTTTATAGCTTCAGCTATATCCTGTGAAGTAACTGCACCGAACAGTCTGCCTTTTTCTCCGGCTTTAACAGATAATTCCACTTCCAGCTCATTTAGTTTTTCAGCTTTTTCTTTCGCTGCTGCAAGTTTTTGTTCTTCTTTCTCTTTGATTTTATCCTTTCTCGTTTCAAGTTTCTTTAAATTAGCTTCTGTGGCGGGAGCCACAATCCCTCTGGGAATAAGATAGTTTCTGGCATAACCATCTTTCACATCTTTTACTTCTCCCTCAAGAGCCGTACCTTTTACATCTTTAAGAAAAATCACTTTCATACTCTGTCTCCTCCTTTGCTATTCTTCGTGAAAGTTCAATATCAAAACCTCTCCTGCATAAAAAGTCAAAACATTTTTTGTAAATATTATATACAGAATGATAATTATCTTTATTTCTGTCAGTTTTTTTAAAAAATATATTTTTAGCCCTGTTCCTGCAAACTTTTCTTGCAATATCTTCCAGATCCAAATTTTCCGCTAAAGCTATTTTTTCAACTTCATCAGGGGATGTGTTTATCATTTTCTCTGCCAGCTTTGCCGAAATATAAAAAGGGCCATAGCCCTGCCTCAATTTTGTAACACAATATAGCCTTTTATAACGATTATCATTTATAAGATCATAATTTTTCAGCTTAGAGATAATACCATCAATACGTTCTTTTTCAATATCGAATTTACCACTAAGTTTATGCCTTATTTCACCCTCAGAATAATCTCTTTTTGACAGAATGTGGTAAACATAGTTTTCAGGATTATTACGAGATTTCCTGTTCACCATTACTGTCCTGCCACTTTGCATCCGAAGTGCTGCTTATACCTTTCACCCGTAACGTAAAATCATCAGGCTTCGTTGCCCATTTGACAGCTTCATCGTATGTAACAAGCCCTTTTGAATACAGTTCATAAAGTGATTGATCAAAACTCTGGGATCCGTACATACTCTTGCCAGATTCCATGAAATCCCCAATTTGCGACGTTTTTTCCTTATCAATTATGCAATCCTTAATGGTGGGGGTATTGACCATTACTTCCACCGCCGGGACTCTCCCTTTGCCATCTGACTTAGGAACAAGTCTCATGGAGATAATCGCTTTAAGTATGGAAGCCAGCTGCATCCTTACCTGCCTTTGGTGGTAAGGTGGGAAAACAGAAATAATTCTGTTAATTGTTTCCGGGGCATCGAGAGTATGCAGTGTTGACATCACAAGGTGCCCCGTTTCAGCTGCAAGAAGTGCCGTTTCTATAGTTTCCACATCCCTCATCTCACCAACCAGTATTACATCAGGATCCTGTCTTAGAGAATATTTCAGGGCATCCGCAAAATTCAAAGTATCAGAGCCTATTTCCCTCTGGGAAATTATAGATTTATTATCTCTGTGGAGAAACTCTATAGGATCTTCAATAGTAATAATATTCACATTTTTTTTGTCATTGATGTATTTTATCATTGAAGCCAGCGTTGTTGACTTACCACTTCCCGTTGTTCCTGTAACAAGGATAAGACCCCTGGATTGGGACGCAATATTTTTTAACACTTCCGGTAATCTTAAATCATCTATTGTAGGAATTATTTTGGGTATTGCCCTCATAACGAGAACCACACTCCCTCTCTGGAGATACGCATTAACCCTGAATCGCCCTAAATCCTTTACACTGTATGAAAAATCAGCTTCAAGATTTTCTTTGAATTTAGCCCGTGTATTATTACCCATCATGGAAGCTGCCGTTTTCAACAAGTCTTCAGGCATAAGTTTGGGAAAATCAGGGGACTGGATAAGTTTGCCGTCAATCCTGAAAATAGGATGTCTGCCGGCTTTCAGGTGAACATCCGAAGCCCGCTTTTTGACAGCCGTTGTTAAAATAGCGTTAATATCAATCATTCGCCTGTTCCTCCGATTTTTCTTCAACAGGGATATTATGATTTTGTTTTATTTTGTTCTCAATTTCCTCTGCCACTTCCTCATTTTCCATGAGATAAGCCCTGGCATTTTCTTTGCCCTGCCCCAGTCGAATATCACCATAACTAAACCATGCTCCGGCTTTTGTGATAATATTTTCTTTCACTCCCATATCGATGAGAATACCTTCACGTGAAATTCCTTTACCAAACATAATATCAAATTCTGCCTGCCTAAAAGGCGGAGCAACTTTATTTTTAACTACCTTGGCAAGGACATGGTTACCAACAGTTTCTTCTTTTTCTTTAAGGGAGGATGTTCTCTTAACTTCAACCCTGATACTTGAATAAAATTTAAGTGCATTACCGCCTGTGGTGGTTTCGGGATTACCAAACATAACACCGATTTTCTGTCTTGTCTGATTAATAAACACTAGCGTCGTTTTGGATTTGTTGACAATGCTGGTTAGTTTCCTCAACGCCTGACTCATCAGTCTTGCCTGAAGCCCCATATGCGCATCTCCCATTTCGCCTTCAATCTCAGCCCTGGGCGTAAGAGCTGCTACAGAATCAATAACAACAACATCAACAGCGCCGCTTCTCACCAATGTTTCAGCAATCTCAAGGGCAGCCTCTCCACTGTCAGGCTGACTAACCAACAGATTATCCGTGTCCACTCCTATCGCACCAGCATAAATGGGATCCATAGCATGCTCCGCATCTACAAAAGCTGCGACCCCACCTTTTTTCTGAGCCTCCGCAATGATATGCAGCGCAACTGTTGTTTTACCACTGGATTCCGCTCCATAAATTTCCACTATTCTTCCCCGAGGCACTCCCCCCACGCCCAAAGCTATATCCAGAGAAAGCGAGCCTGTGGGGATAACCGGTAATTTTTCTGCCGATTTGTCACCAAGGCGCATCACTGCACCTTTGCCAAAATCACGTTCAATTTTGCCCAGGGCAAGATCTATAGCCTTTTGTTTATCTTTATCCATAAGTCACCTCCATAAATTAAGCTCTTTTACTAAAAATTGTTTTATACACAGCTCCTCCGGGATTCAACTCGCTTTTTATTAATTCCACAGAGTTAACCAGAGTTTGCATAGTTTTAAAGTTATTATTGATTTCTTTCAGAATTTTTAAAAAAGCTTCCTTGTCATACAGTTTTTTTATTCGTCTTAATGTAAGATGGATATTAAAAGGTTTTTTGTCAAAAGATATTTCTTTTTGTCCAAGCATATCTGACAAATCTTTATGTATCTGCTTTAATGCATTTGAATGACCTTTGACAAAAAGAACTTTAGGATATTTAATGTTACCAAAAAAATCAAGCCTGTTAAATGTCAAATAAAAGGAATTAAAGTCAAGTTTCTCTATCATTTCAGAGATAATATCAACATCTGTGTCATTTTGTTCTCCAAGAAAAAAAAGAGTAATATGCATATTTTCAGGCTTAACTGCTATTGAATGCATAATATTTTCAAACTGCTTACCCAAATCATATGCTTTTTTACAAATATCCAACGAAGGTTTAACAGCAATAAAACATCTCATACAACTTTTAAAACCTCTTCAAATGCCAGTCTTATTGCATTTTTAGCAGTTCTTTCTCTGACAGTGTCCCTGTCACCGTGTAAGACATAGTGTTTCACAGTTATTTTACCGCAAACATTCACAGCAATATAAACAGTTCCCACCGGTTTTTCAGGGGTTCCACCTGTAGGTCCTGCAATGCCTGTGGTGGCAACAGAAACATCCGAGCCCATGATTTCAGCAACATTTACCGACATATCTTCAGCGGTTGCCGAACTTACTGCTCCATGCTCAATCAGCGTATTTTTGTCTATACCCAAAACATTTTCTTTTATTTTGTTGCTGTAAGCAACGACAGTACCAAGAAAAACTTCAGAACTTCCCTGCAAATCGGTTATTTTCTTGGCAATCAGCCCACCGGTACAGCTTTCAGCTGTGGAAAATGTAAAATCTCGTTCTTTAAGAACATTAAACAACTTCATTTCAATCCCTGTTTTTCCATAGCCCACAAAATTGGGATAAAGTTCCTTACGCAGAATATCTGCAAAATCGTCTATTTGTTTTCTATCCCAGCTTCTCAATCTTACTATAATATCACCTTTGGATACATTGATTATGCAGTTCATACCATCAGGAATACCTGTCTTGGTTATAACATCATCAACATCAGATTCTGGTATTCCGTTAAATTTTAAATCAAGAGAGTAAAACTCAGTAAGATCATAGTAATTTTTGATAAAAGGAAATATATGGGTGTCAAAAATAGCTTCCATTTCATAAGGGACCCCGGGCATTGCAAACAAAAAAGCATTGTGCTTTTCTATTGAAAAACCATACGCTGTACCAACAGGATTAGGATACAAAGTGCACCTTTCCGGCAACATCGCTTGCTTCTTATGGGAATCTTTAACATCCACTCCCCTTGACTCAAGCTTGTTCCTGATACTATCAAAAATTTCCTGATAAAACACCGTACTGCAATTTATAACTTTAGAAGCAGCCTCAGCCGTCAGGTCATCAAAAGTGGGGCCTAATCCGCCGGTAACAAGAACAACATCACATTCACTCATATACTGTTCGAACATGTCGACAATAATATCTAATTCATCCGGAACAGCCTGGACTGATACAACCTTCACCCCCAATTTGCTGATTTTTGATGCCAAATAGGCTGAATTTGTATCTACAATGCTTCCTTCCAGTATCTCATCACCGATAGCCAAAATAGCAGATTTTATCATATAAATATCCTAATCAAATAAAATATTCCCAAAGAGTATAAAGCAGCCACAAGGTCATCCAGCATAATACCTGTGCCGCCGCCTATATCTTCCAGTTTTTTTATAGGGTAAGGTTTTACTATGTCAAAAAACCTGAAAAGAAAAAATGTAAGCAACACATTAATAAAAGTAAAAGAAACAAACATTAACACCATATAATAAGATGCATATTCATCTATGACAACTTCAGAAGGATCCTCTTCATCAAAAAATTTTTCATAGTATTCGGAAACAATTATTCCTGCAACAAAAAGCACAATAAATATAAAAAACTTAGCAGTTATACCAAAAGAAAACGTCAGCAACATCAAAATAACAGCTACCAATGTACCCACCGTTCCCGGTGCATTTTTAGCTGTACCGGCATAACACCCTGTTGCCAAAAGCACAAAAATGTTATGCATCAGTATTCCTCTTTTACCAGAGTTTTTATATCAACCAACCCTTCATAATAAGCTCTGCCAACAATACATCCAATAACATTCTTCAGTTTTTTTAATTGAAATATATCAGCATTGCTCTTAAACCCACCTGAGGCTATCACACCAAAAGGTGAATTTTCAGCTACTCTCCGGGTCAAATCGTAGTTAATCCCTTGCAACATCCCATCCCTTAAGATATCCGTATAAATCACGCTGTTAAACGGGTATTCGCTATACTCATCCAGCAATTCTTCAACACTTAGTTTACTGTTCTCATACCACCCTTCACTGGAAAGAATACCATTTCTGGCATCCAGCCCCAAAATAATTTTATCAGGAAAATCAGAAGCCATCGATTTGGTAAGCCCAGGATTTTTAACAGCTACAGTGCCAAGAATAATATAGTTTATACCAAGCTCAAAGTAAGCAGAAGCTCTTTCATGGTTTCTGATACCACCGCCCACTTCAATTTCCATATCTGTGTATCTTACTATATCTTTAATAATATCAAAATTTACACTTTTTCCTTGTTTTGCACCGTCAAGATCTACTATATGCAATCGTTTAACACCCATAAGCTGAAATTTTTCAGCAGTCTTTAAAGGATTATCCGAATATACAGTAAATTTATCCATATCACCCTTTTTTAGCCGGACTACTTTCCCTCCGAGAAGGTCTATAGCAGGAATTATCAACATTTCCATTCTCCAAAATTTTTCAGTATCTGCAACCCGAGATGCTGGCTCTTTTCCGGATGAAACTGTGTTGCAGCAACATTTTCCTTTACAACAAAAGAAGAAAAACGCACCCCGGCATATTCCGTTTCTGCTAAAGTATATTTATTCACCGGAGCATAGTAAGAGTGGACAAAATACATATATGAACCATCACTTATTCCATTTAGCAAAAAATGATTTTCAATTATTTTAATCTTATTCCATCCCATATGGGGTATTTTGCACTCAGTCTTTTCTGAGTCAAACCTAACAATATCCCCCGGGAAAATACCGAAGCCTTTATGCTCTCCGTACTCATAACTTTTGTCAAATAGCATCTGCATCCCCACACAAATCCCCAAAAAAGGCTTGCCACTCTTCATAAACGCTACAGATGCTTCAAACATCCCGTTTTCCTTCAAATTTTCCAGACATGTACCGAATGCACCCACACCGGGGAGAATCAATCTGTCAGCATTGTCCACCTGGTCAGCATTAGCAATAATCTCAGCATTAAACCCAAGTTTATAAAAAGCATTGGCAACACTTCTCAGATTACCCATTCCATAATCCAAAATTCCTATCATATGTTAAAGAACCCCTTTTGTTGACGGGACAGATTCTCCCACCGTCTCAATTGCAACCTTCAACGAGCGCGCCACAGACTTAAATGCAGCTTCAGCCACATGATGGCTATTCGTCCCGTATCTCAAAACAATATGTAAATTAAATAAGCCATTAAAAGTAAATGACCTGAAAAATTCTTCAATAAGCTCCGTATCAAAGTCCCCAATTTTTTTACTGGCAAAAGATAAGTCATAGTTTAAAAAGCTGCGCCCGCTTAAATCAACGGCACTCTCCATCAACACTTCATCCATAGGCAACAAAAAAAATCCGTACCGTCTGATTCCTTTTTTATCCCCCAGCGCTTTATTCAAAAGAGTACCAATAACAATTCCCACATCCTCAGTCAAATGATGGTAATCAACATGAGTATCCCCTTTGGCTTTTATGTCAATATTAATACCACTGTGCTTGGAAAAAAGCTCCAACATATGATCCAGAAACCCAACCCCTGTATCAATTGAATATTTTCCTGCTCCATCCAAGTTTATTGCGGCACTCACCTCGGTCTCAGTAGTTTTTCTTGTCAACTCGGCAGTACGGTCAGACATTTTTCCCCCTGGTTTGCAACAATAATTCCACTTTATTTTTATGCGATTTTAGCTTAATATCCTATAAAAATAAACAAAAATTTATTATCCCAATATAACTTCCGGGGAAGACAATGAGATATTACAGAAATATTATCAAAAATTACAACATTAAGGATAGCGAATTAGCAGAAATTTCATCTGTATGGGATTTAATGTATAAATACAAAATCGAGTTCGCTTCGGAAATAAGTACTTACGCAAAGAATAATTTTCGTATGCCTGAATCCAACAGTGAAAAAGTCACTGCAGAATATAAAATAATTTTTGAAGAATTGTATGAAAAACTGTTCAAAGGACAGCTAAACAATGACTATATAAATTTCCTTATAAAATATTCACATTTCAACACCCGCTATTCAGTAAATCAGGAAATGGTTAATGGTTTGCTAAGTTATTCAAGAAGCTGGATCCACGAAAGGATTTTCCAGAACGTCCCCGATGATTTCAAACGAAAGAGTATTTTAATGTCATTTCATAAGCTTATGGATATCACTTTGGATGTTGTTACCTCATCCTATTATGAGGAAATCATCAAAAAATACAGCAGAACCTTCAATCTCAAAAATTTTGTGGTGGATATAAGTGAACGTTTTTCTCTTTTTATGCACATTATACTTGTGACAATACTTATTTTTCTAACCGCTTCGGCGACACTTTTTTTCGGTTTTGATACTTTCAGGTTGCTCTCGATGGGAGCAGAACATATGCTTATTACATCCCTGGGATCTCTTCTGATTATTTGGGTGTTGGTGGAACTTCTTCATACAGAAATACAAATTATAAAAGGTGGCCAATTTAAAATAAGCATTTTTGTAGGTGTTGCACTGATAGCTTTTGTAAGAGATCTGCTAATTTTAACTTTGAAACATGAAACAGGAAACCTCACCACATATTTTGTGCTTGCATCAATAATGGTTTTGGGGATAATTTACTGGCTGATTGCCCAGCAGGAAAGAAGTGGAATAAAAAGGAGTAATAAATGATAAAACAAATAGCAAAAAAAGTTTTCGGTACCCATAATGAACGCTTTTTGAAAAGAGTAAAACCTCTTGTTAACAGAATAAATGAAAAAGAAAATACGTTTGCGGATTTATCTGACAACGAACTGGCAGATATGACAAACAAATTCCGTGAAGAACTAAATAATGGCAAAACACTTGACGATTTAATAGAAGATTCCTTTGCCACGGTAAGGGAAGTGAGTAAAAGAACACTGGGGCTCAGGCATTTTGATGTACAACTTATAGGCGGTTATGTCATGCATAAAGGCAAAATCGCCGAAATGAAAACCGGGGAAGGTAAAACTCTGGTTGCAACACTTGCATTGTATTTAAACGGGATAGAAAGAAAAGGTGCCCACCTTGTTACTGTTAATGATTATCTGGCCAGAAGGGATGCGGCATGGATGGGTCCTATTTATCTTTTTCTTGGGCTCAGCGTAGGGGTAATCCAGCCGGACGCATCCTTTCGGGTGGAGTGGGATGACCCGGATAACTTTACAACAACGCTTGTTGCCTGTGAAAGAAAAGATGCATATGACTGTGACATCACTTACGGAACAAACAACGAATTCGGCTTTGACTATTTAAGAGATAATATGAAATATGATTTCAGCGATTACGTGCAAAGAGAGCTTAATTTTGCCATCGTGGATGAAGTTGACAGTATCCTTATTGATGAAGCCAGGACACCACTGATAATAAGCGGACCCACAGATGAAAGTACAGACAAATATTATAAAATAGACTCAGTCGTAAAATATCTGAAAAAAGATGAACATTACATTTTACAGGAAAAAGAAAAAACAGCATCCTTAACCGATAAGGGCATATCCTTTGTGGAAGAAAAACTTGGAATAGATAATCTGTATGATATCTCGAATATTGACACTCTGCACTTTGTTAACAACGCTTTAAAAGCTCACGCAGTCTTTAAAAAAGATGTGGACTATGTAGTACAGAATGAAAGCGTTGTAATCGTTGATGAATTCACCGGAAGGCTTATGCCGGGCAGACGATATTCAGATGGACTGCACCAGGCTCTCGAAGCAAAAGAAGGCGTAAAAATAGAAAGTGAAAACCAAACACTTGCTTCCATAACATTCCAAAACTATTTTCGTATGTATGACAAATTGGCTGGAATGACCGGAACTGCCGCCACCGAAGCGCAGGAGTTCATGCAGATATATAATCTTGATGTTATCCAGGTACCCACACATATGCCGATGATTAGAAAGGATTATTCAGACCAAATATACAGGACATTGGAAGAAAAATACAAGGCAATCAGCGAAGAAATAGCGGAAATGCATAGACAGGGCAGACCGGTTCTTGTGGGGACAGTATCAATAGAAAAATCGGAAATTTTAAGTAAACTCCTGTCAAAACAAAAAGTCCCACATGAAGTTCTCAATGCCAAAAATCACGAAAGGGAAGCTTCTATTGTGGCTAAAGCCGGAGAAAAAGGAGCTGTTACCATAGCTACGAACATGGCGGGAAGGGGAACCGACATAAAAATCAATGAAGAGGTAAAGTCTCTGGGGGGACTTCATATAGTTGGCTCAGAGCGGCACGAATCCAGAAGAATAGATAACCAGCTGAGAGGTCGTTCCGGCAGACAGGGTGATCCGGGCTCATCCAGATTCTTCCTTTCCCTTGAAGATGATCTCCTGAGAATTTTCGGCTCTGAAAAAATATCATACATCATGAATAAACTGGGTGTAAAAGATGGAGAATCAATCGAACACCCTATGATTACCCGTGCTATAGAGAATGCTCAAAAGAAAGTTGAAGCGATGCATTTTGAAATCAGAAAGCACCTGCTTGAATATGATGATGTGATGAACCAGCAAAGACAAATTATATACTCTCTTCGGAAGGAAGTCCTGGAAGGTAGAGATATAGAGGCTTTAATACAGGAAAATATCGAAAATGTTGTTGACTCAATATTAGAAAGAAATGTTAACACAGAAATTGTGGACAGTGATGCTTTGGCGGCTGATATCATAAAGATATTTGACATCGATATGGATGTCTCCGGGATTGATCAAAGCAATGCTAACGAATACAAAGAAGAACTTTTACAAAAAGCCAAAGAAAAACTTGAAAACAAAAAAGAAGAATTCGCAGAACATTTTACAGGTTTTGCCAAATTCCTTCTGATGAATGTAATAGATACGAAATGGAAAGATCATTTGCTCAGTATGGATTATCTTCGTGACAGTGTAGGCCTGAGAGGGTATGGTCAGAAAGATCCTCTGATTGAGTACAAAAAGGAATCATACAATCTTTTTGTCGGGATGATGGAGGCAATAAGCTTTGAATCAGTGGAATACCTGATGAGAGTCCGTATAAAAAGAGATGAAGAAATACAACTCAAAGAAAAGGAAAGAAAACTAAAAGAAGAAAGAAAAGATATTTTTAATGAGAACTCCGGCCAAAATGAAACAAAAAAACAGCCTGTAAAGAGGATACAGCCAAAAGTGGGCAGAAACGACCCCTGCCCCTGCGGAAGTGGCAAGAAATATAAAAAATGCTGTGGTGCCAACGGGTAATCCAATCTGTTTCTAAGATTTGTAAAGCATATATGTCTGGCTACTTTTTTTTGGCTATGGCTCTACCGAATCTTTTGAGTCCTTTGTCATAATAAGGTGCATTTATCTGTCGCACATCTTCAACAGTATAGAATGCATTGGGGTTGTATCTGTTTACAATATCCAAAAAACTGTTGAGATATTTCCTTTTTAAAACACTGAAAATAACTTCCACAGCACCATCCCTGCCTTCAGCTTTTACATTGGTAACAAGATATCCGCTATCCCTCAGTGCCTTAACAAGGACAGCAGCCTCCTTGCGGGTTATAACCCTGACAATCATACTTCCCAGAGCAATTTTATTTTCTATTGTTATTCCGATAAAATTTCCCACAGAAAAACCCGCTGCATAAGCCAGATAAACAAATATACTGTTTTCATTTCCCATAACTTTTGCAACGACAATAATCCACAGCAATATCTCAAAAAAGCCCAGCAAACTGGCAAAATATCTCATCCCCCTTGAAACAAAAATAATACGAAGTGTCCCTATTGTTACATCACAAATCCGAGCAAAGAAAATCAGTATACAGGTCAATAGGATACTCATTAATACCATCCTTTTCTTTTAAACAATAAAACCATATCAACTGCAATAATACTCATTACAAACGTAACAATGAGCAAAGCCCGGGAAATGTCAAATTTTTTCAATTATCCCCCCCCTTTTTTTCTTTTGAAAATACTCACAGTATTCGGACAAATCACACTTAATACATTTAGGTTTTCTTGCGCTACATATTTCCCGGCCAAAATCTATCATCTGATGTGAAAAAACATTCCATTTGTTTTTCGGAATCAGCGTCATCAAATCTTTTTCAATTATATCAGGTTTATCAGAACAGGTCAGCCCAAGTCTGCCGGTAATCCTTTTAACATGTGTATCCACCACTATCCCCACAGGCTCGCTGAAGTTGCCTATCACAACATTCGCTGTTTTCCTACCCACGCCCGGCAGCTTCACAAGCTCCTTTATTTCCAAAGGCAACATCCCTTCATATTTGTTGCAGATAGCTTCAGCAATTTTCAGTATATTATGCGCTTTGTTTTTATAGAACCCTGTTGGCCTCACAATATTCATAATATCCTCAACATTGGCTTTGGACATTTTATCCGGTGTGGGGTATTTGTCAAAAAGCTCACCGGTCACTTTATTTACCCTTTCGTCAGTACACTGTGCACTGAGTACTGTGGCTACAATAAGTTCAAAAGGATTTTTATGCTCAAGACTACATTTTGCGTCAGAATATTTCGTATCCAAAAATTCCATTAATTTTGCCGCTCTGTCTTTTTTATTCATCAATCCAGCTCAATGCCATATTTTTTCCATTTTTTATCCACTAACTCTTTTATATCATTATCCATAACAATATCCGGGGGCCACTGCCTCATATGCCCTTCAGTTTCCCATTTTTTTGTAGCATCTATACCTATTTTTGATCCCCAGTGGGCAAAAGGTGAAGAGTGATCCAAAGCATCCAGAGGACCTTCTGTGATAACAGTATCTCTCTGCCAGTCAACATTGTTGCCCATGCGCCACAAAACTTCAGAGGTATTATGAACATCCACATCATCATCTACCACAACAATCATTTTTGTAAACATCATCTGGCCGGTACCCCAGACAAAATTCATAATCTTCTTGGCATGCTGAGGATATTTTTTGTTAATAGAAATAAACATCATATTATGAAAAACACCTTCCAGCGGAAGAGCCATATCCACTATCTCAGGAACCTGCTTTTTTAACAAAGGTAAAAATATTTTTCCCGTTGCCACTCCCATATAACAGTCCTCCATGGGAGGTTTGCCAACTATTGTAGCCGGATAAATTGCGTCTTTTCTGTGAGTAATACATGTTATGTGAAATACAGGATAAGAATCAGCCAAAGAATAATATCCGGTATGATCGCCAAAAGGTCCCTCTGTCCGGAATTCATCAGTATTCACATAGCCTTCTATAACTATTTCACTGTTAGCCGGAACTTCCAGATCAACTGTTTCGCACTTCACAAGTTCCACAGAGCTTTTTCTGATAAAACCAGCCAGCAACATCTCATCAACACCGTCAGGTACAGGAGCTGTGGCTGAATATGTCACAGCAGGATCACTCCCCAGAACAACAGCCACATCAATTTTTTCCAGCCCCATTTTTTTTGCCTTTCTGAAGTGATCAGCACCGTGATGATGCAGGTGCCAATGCATGCCGGTAGTTTTAGCATCATAAACATGCATACGATACATCCCGCAGTTTCTAGCCCCGGTTTCCGGATCCTTGGTAAACACATTGGGCATAGTAATAAATTTACCTCCGTCCATAGGCCAGCACTGCAAAATGGGAAATTTTTCAATATCGATATCGTCACCTTTTACAATCACTTCTTTACATGGGCCCGTTTTAACGAACTTCGGAAGAATCTGATTAAGCTCCTTCAGCATAGGTAGTGATTTTAACTTATCCATAAAATTTTGGGGTACATTTCTATCCACCAGGTTAATAATCCTTTTCCCCAGATCATTAAGGTCATCAACTTCCAAAGAAAGATTCATTCGTTTTTCGGAGCCAAAAGCATTAATAAGTATTGAATGCTGGGAATTCTTGACATTCTCAAACAAAAGGGCAGGACCTCTTTTTTTAGAAACTCTGTCTGTAATCTCAGTAACTTCCAGAACAGGATCAACTTCTTCTTTTACTCTAATCAACTCTCCAGCCTTTTCAAGTGTCTTTATAAAGGCTCTTAAATCTTTGTAAGCCATATATCCTCCGTTATTTATTTACTTATAACAAATCGTGGCATCACAGATGCCGAATGTCATGGGGTTAAATTCCACCTTTTTGAAACCTGCATTCAGAATCATTGCTTTGTACAAATCTTTTTTCGGGAATTTATAAACAGACTCAGGCAAGTATTCATAAGCATTCTTATTGCCGGAGATAATCCCACCCATAAAAGGTAAAACCTTTCTGAAGTAAAATTTGTACAATCTACCGAAAAGAGGTCCTTCAGGTTGTGAAAACTCCAAAATACAAAGACGCCCGTCATCTTTTAGTATTCTGTAAAACTCTGATAATCCTTGCTCTTTATCTGTCACATTCCTGAAACCAAAAGCTATCATTATTTTATCAAAACTTTTATTTTTAAACGGTAAAAAATGAGCATCCCCTGCCAGCAAATCGGCATCAACACCTTTTTCAACAGCTTTCACAAGCATATTTTTACTAAAATCTGTCCCCACTATATCCACAAAACCAATCTGCTTGCGCAGCTCAGTAATCATATCCCCTGTACCACAAGCCACATCAAGAACACGTTGTCCTTTTTTGATATCCATGAGTTTTATCGCTTTTTTCCGCCACGCTACGTCCCTGCGAAAGCTTAATATCCTGTTCAACAGGTCGTATCTATGTGCAATATTATCAAACATTTGCTGTATATTCCGGGACTTATCTTCCAAAACTCCTCCTATAATTAACTCATTATTTAAAAATTAACCATTATACAGGTAAAATCATCCTTTTGCTTTTCAGGATCATTCACTAAATCGGCATAAAGTTTTTTCACCGTTTCATCTGGACTTAATCCCGAATTTCTCATCAAAAGCTCCACAATTTCTGCAAGACTCCTATATTCAGTAAGACCATCACTATATACAAACAGCTTATCACCACTATCAATCTTTACGCTGGCCATACTGTAATTTTCCTCAATAATACCTATAGGCATAAACTCAGAATGAAGATATTCAACCTTGCCGCCTTTCCTCAAAAGAATTGCAGGCTCATGTCCTAACGAAATATAACGTAACACTCCATTGTCATTCTCATAAACTCCCACAAAACCTGTAACAAACCTGCCACCAAGCTGGCGATTAAGAAAGAATTTGTTAACTTTTAGGATAATCTCCAGAATAGGTTTTTCTATCAGATGGGATTTATGCATTTCACTTATAACACTTAATGCAACAGTAATAATAGCCGCCGAATATCCTTTACCACAGACATCTTCAAGTACAAAAACCAATTTACTATCAGAATGATATGCTGAGATAAAATCCCCGCCGGCACGCTTTGCAGGGTAACTGGCACCATATAATTGATAAGTGTCATTAACCACAATTTCTGAAGGAACAAATTTATCTAAAATTTCCACAGTTTTTCTCATCTCAGCATCTTCAAGTTTAAAATCCACCGTTTTCTGGTGATTCCGTGCGTTTTCAAAAGCAATACCCACTATAGATGAAGCCAGAGACACAAATTCGTCATCGCCGCTAACATCCTCATGCAGATTGAAAAAAATCAATGTAATATCTTCAAATTCCTGTTTAATAGCAAGAATATTTTTTACATTCAGGTTTTCACAGTAAATGTCGTTTTCAATAAAAATATTGTGGTCAATGCCGTCGAGATATTCGAACAACGGTTTATTGTTTACATAAATATGTTCCCTTATATCAATATCTTTTATCCCTATATTGTAAAAACTTCCACTGTGATAAGTACACGCGGCTTCAGCGGAAAAAATATTCATAAAAGAATACATGGAAGCATTAATAACAGAATCAGGCTCAAGATTTTTTAAAATGGAACTCGCCTGCATTATAAAATCTATTTTCTTTTGGTATTCCAAATATATATCAGTTCTTTTCTCTTTGAGAAATAATCCATAGGATACCTTTGAGAAGTAATGATTCAGATCAACAATATTTTGTTTTAACACACTGTCAATTTCAGAATGAATGAGAAGAAAACCAATATTGATATTATGATATCTGAACAACAATCCTAAATTGACTAAATATTTATCATCAAAAAATTCCAGAGCTCTGTTATACACTGCTGTATTTTCATTGTTGAAACCAATGTCATCCGGTGTTAGCGGCATGTCTATTGAATAGTTTACACAGTATTCGAGATCAGACAGATTTTCATTCAAACGCCATACAGTAAACGACTCAACCCCCCAGGAAATCAACAAATTTTTCAAATTAGCAAAGAATTCTGTCAGGCTGTTTGAAATAAAAACATCGAAGATTTTTTTATCAGATTGATCCAAAATTTTCATCATCCTTAATTAAAGCATTAATTTTGGGCTGCAGGTCATAGTAACTGATTCTCAGTATTTGTGCTACAGTTTCACATAAATCATTAAAATCTTCGGGATAATGATCAATAAGGTTGGCAAAATATATAACAGATGCAAGTTTGCCCGAAGACAGTTCATGATGATTACCGATTGCATTTATAATATATTCAGCCACACCCCATTTTCTTAGGATAACTTCTGCCACTTTTTGATGATCCAGTCCCACCTGCTTTTTTTCAAGCTCCGGAGAAGTTCCTTTACTTTTCATAAAATCCACAAGTACGGTTTTACCTATGTCATGCATAAGTCCGCATAGATAGGCGGCATCAGTATCCATACCCCCTTCAAGAGAAGCAATAGCCTCACATATTCTTGCCGTGTTAAAAGAATGCAGCCAGAGCTTTTCACCTGTAGTTTTATATACGGCAAAATCTTTAGCAAAAAAAGACTGTGTTGTTAACGCTAAAGCAAGATTCTTAATAGTGGACATACCAAGCAGGAGTGCTGCTCTGTCTATTGAACTAATTTCTTTCCTGATGCCGTAAAAGGGAGAGTTCACAAGCTTCAGAACTTTTGAAGAAAGACCCTGGTCCTGTTTTATTTTTTTTATTATATCTTTTGTATCAGCTTTCTCGTTTGTAGTCAGCAAAACAAGTTCCTTTGCAATTGTAGGCAGAGGGGGGATGTTTTCGGCTTTTGCCAGAATTTTGGCTTTAAGTGCTTCCTGATCGTGTATATTGTTAGGATTTTCTGAATAAAAGGCATTATATACATTTTCAATTTTATCATTTACTATCTCAGTATTTAATGGAGGAAACAAAATACCGCTCGGTTTCAGGGATTTTGCTTTACTGAAAATATCCCTGTCTTTGACAGTAATATAAAGAAAAACAGGCTTATTTTTACTTACAGAGATATTATTGATATCATCAGCAGCGTTAATTTCATATACCAATATGCTGGCTGATAATGAATCACTTAAAGGAAATTTCAAAATTGCTTCAAATTCATCCTTTGATTTTTTGCTGCCTTCAAAATATACCGTTATCAACAAATCACCTTTTGAAATTAAATTGCCCATTCCTGCCAATGTCAAAACCGCCACTACTGTTTATTTCCACATCCCCAAAAATAACAGCAATAATTTTATTCATTCCGTTTTTCCATTTTCAACAAAACCTTTTATCTTTTCTATAAGTTCCTTGGGGCTGAACGGCTTTGTAAGGTATGCGTCCGCTCCCGCTTCTATACCCGCATCAATATCGCTGGCATCCGCCTTCGCAGTCAGCATTATGATAGGAACAGAATCTCCGATTTTTTCCCTTATTTTCCCGCATGCTTCAATTCCGTCCATTTCCGGCATCATAACATCCAGCACAATACATTGAAATTCGTTGTTTTCGGCCAATTTAACCGCCTGACGTCCATTGCTGGCTTCCGTAACATCATATTGTGCTTTTTTTAAATGAAGGGCAACTACTTTCCTAAGCCTCAGTTCATCATCTGCAATTAATATTTTCATAGAAACTCCAAGATAACCCTATTGTTTTCATAAAAAAATAACATATCATATTTTTTCAAAATTTCCTTAAAAATCGAAAAAATATCAGGGAGATTTTCTGTAATTTCTTCGTAACACACCTGTATTTCTGAGTCCCAAAATCTTATATCAATGTCCCCCTGAGAAACCCTGACAATTTCATAGATTATAATCTGAAACAGATTTTTATAGACAAACTCATACCCAGCAACACCATTTTCAGCCATATTTTCGATACTTACTGTTATCTGCTTCAGTTTTATCAAATCATCAAACTCATCAAGTAACTTTTCTACAGTGTTCAAAGGCTTAAAATTACTTTTCGATAAATTGTCATTTTTTCCCAACACATGCTTGAGACAGATGTTAAAAGCATTGTCATATAAATCCAGCAAATAACTGCTTTCGTAAATACTTGCTACACCAGACTTCTTATCCACATCAAAGTCAAGCTTAAGCACTTCTATGCCCGCAACTATCGTTGATGTGAACGTCCTGAAGTTATGTGAAAAATATTCGTAAATATTAAACAACTCATCATTCATTAATCATACCTGACTGTTTAGGTCTATAATATCATAAATAGAAGAAAAATAATAATCAAACTGACTGTCGTATTCGCCCCAGACAAGAGCTGTTTTAAACCCAATCGCTCCGGCAGATTCTAAATTAACATGCATATCTTCAAAAAAAATCGAGTCAGAGGGATCAATCCCAGTAATTTCAATAAAGCGGCAGTAGCTCTCTTTATTCGGTTTCGGATTATAGCCTGCATCCTCAATTGAAAAAATATCTGAAAAACAATCTATTACGCCCAACGTATTTAATACATTTACTGCATGAGCTTTTGAGCCATTTGTAAAAACAGCACAATATCCGTTGATATTTTTAAGTATTTTGCGCAGTTTTCTGTCTTTTTTTATATATTTATCATAGTTTATATCGTGTACATACTCAAGATAATCTGAAGGATTTGTGAGATGGTGAAACATAAGGCCATTAAGTGTTACACCGTAGCGCTTCCGATAATCCTGTCTAAGCTTATCAACTTCCCTTTCAGGAATCCCAACTTTTTCAATCATAAACCTGTTAATACGCTCATCAATTTTTCTCATTATCCCCGCATTAGGGGGATACAGCGTATTATCCAGGTCAAATATATAGTTTATCATAGTCTCTTTACTTTTTCTTAATTTTGGTTAATAATAATTTATAATGAATCTACTGTCAATTAACTAATAGGAGGAATCTCTATGGATTGTCTTTTTTGCAAAATAATTGAAGGCGAAATTCCATGTCACAGAATATACGAAGATGATAATTTTGTGGCAATACTTGATATAAATCCAATAAATTTTGGTCACACTCTGTTAATTCCCAAAAAACACTTCAGGAATATCCTTGATGCACCGGAGGATATATCCTCAAAAACCTATCCCGTTGCAAAGAAGATAGCCGCAGGGATAAAAGAGGCTCTTAAATGTGAGGGGCTGAATCTTATACAGAATATAGAAGCCGAAGGTGGACAGGAAATATTCCATTCACATCTTCATATAATTCCCAGACACAAGAATGACCAGGTAATGACGAGAATTGACAAGAAAAAATATGCTTCTGATGACGACATGTGTAAATTTGCAAAACGCATTGCCGATACGCTTAACAGATAATTTATAATAGCAGGAATTGCGAGTCAGATATCGCATATGTAGGTATTCCTGCTGCTGTCAAAATTTTTAAAATGAAATAGTACCGGATTACACCGTTAGTATTGGAAAAATTTATATAGGAGTGTAATTTCTTAGCAGTAAAAAGTTGGATATATTCTGATTAAAGTTTATTTGCACAATTTTTTGCTTTTAACTTATTTTTCTGGTTTACATGCCGATTATCCTTTTAAGGAGTTAGATATGGAAATACTAATTATAGCATTAATCGTTTTTGTCGGCCTTTTTTCAGCTTTCTTAGGCGATCTTCTATTGGCGATATTTTTTAAAAAATTAGATAAAAGTATAGCTTCGTTTATTTTAAAATTTAAAAACATCAAACCCTTAGTTTTAATAAAACAGCTAATAACCCATAAACTATAAAAGGCCGGCTTATCGCCGGCCTCATTTTTATTATGCTTTAGGAAGGGGAATGGCTTACATCATGCCACCCATTCCTCCCATGCCGCCCATTCCTCCCATATCGGGAGCACCGCCGGCGTTATTTTCCTTTTCTGGAATTTCGGTTATCATTGCTTCAGTAGTCAACATGAGACTGGCAACGGAAGCCGCATTCTGCAATGCACTTCTTGTTACCTTTGTAGGATCGATAACGCCTGCTTCAATGAGATCCATGTAGGTCTCTGTGGCAGCATTAAAGCCGTAATTATCATCCTTTGATTCTTTTATTTTGTTAACAACAATGGAGCCTTCAAAACCTGCATTTTCAGCAATCTGCCTCAAAGGATATACCAGAGATTTCTTGATTAAATCCACACCTATTTGCTCGTCACCTTCAAGATTCAAATCATCAAGAACTTTCATTGCGCGCACAAGGGCTACTCCTCCACCTGCAACAATACCTTCTTCCACAGCTGCCTTTGTGGCGTTCAGAGCATCTTCAACCCTTGCTTTCTTTTCCTTCATTTCGGTTTCTGTTGCCGCTCCTACTTTTATCACTGCAACACCGCCAACAAGCTTGGCAAGCCTTTCCTGAAGTTTTTCTTTGTCGTAGTCACTTGTGGAATCTTCAATCTGCTTTTTGATTTGATTTACACGTGCCTGAATATCTTCTGTCTTACCGTCACCCTCAACAATAGTTGTGTTTTCCTTATCTATTGTAATTTTCTTGGCTTTACCAAGATCACTCAGCTGAGCGGTTTCAAGCTTGAGACCAACATCTTCACTGATAACCTGCCCACCTGTAAGAACAGCTATATCTTTAAGCATTTCTTTTCTTCTGTCTCCAAAACCGGGTGCTTTCACTGCAGCACAATTTAGTGTTCCTCTGAGTTTGTTTACAACAAGAGTTGCCAACGCTTCGCCTTCTATATCTTCAGCTATTATGACAAAAGGAGCACTCTGTTTTGCCACCTGTTCCAAAACAGGCAAAACATCTTTCATATTTGATATTTTCTTGTCATAGATAAGAATATAAGCATTTTCAAAGGAAGCTTCCATCGACTCAGTATCTGTTACAAAGTATGGTGAAAGGTATCCACGATCAAACTGCATACCTTCAACAACTTCAAGCACTGTATCTGTTGACTTGTTTTCCTCAATTGTGATTACACCGTCTTTACCTACTCTATCCATAGCATCAGCAATAATTTCACCGATTTCGGAGTCATTGTTTGCAGAAATTGTACCCACTTGCGCAATCTCTTTCTTATCAGAGATTGTCTTGGATATACTGGAAAGCTTCTCAACCACTTTTTCTACAGCTTTTTCAACGCCCCTTTTGAGTTCCATCGGATTGGCACCGGCAACGACATTCTTCATACCTTCTTTATACAGTGCCTGTGCTAAAACAGTAGCAGTAGTGGTACCGTCACCGGCTACATCACTAGTTTTTGAAGCCACCTCTTTAACCATTTGGGCACCGAGATTTTCCAATGGATCTTCCAGCTCAATCTCTTTAGCAACGGTAACACCATCCTTAGTTACTGTCGGTGCGCCGAACTTTTTCTCTATCAATACATTTCTTCCTTTAGGTCCCAAAGTAACCTTAACTGCATTTGCCAGCTTATCTACACCTCTTAAAATTGCCTGTCTTGCTTCTTCGCTAAATGTAATTGCTTTTGCCATTATATCACCTCCAACCTTACTGAATAATTCCTAAAATATCATCTTCTCTCATTATCAGATAATCTTCACCATCCAATGAAATTTCCGTTCCGGCATACTTGCTGAATAACACTTTGTCCCCAGCTTTCACAGTAAGCTCTAATTTTGAACCATTATCAAGAACTTTACCCGGTCCCACAGCAATAACCTTACCTTCCTGCGGTTTTTCCTTAGCACTGTCAGGGATGATAATCCCTGATGCAGTCTTTTCTTCTGCTTCCACACGTTGAACCAAAACTCTGTCATGCAGCGGCTTAATTTTTGGCATCGCTACCTCCTTCGTTGTTTTATATTTTATTTTATTAGCAGTCACCATCATCGAGTGCTAACAGCTTTTATATTTATATAAATCATGAAAAAAAAATCAAGAGAAAATTTTCAGAAATTCATTTTTTTGTTTTGTTGAATTTTTTTTGGCAATACTAAACTTTCATTTGAAAAAAAAGAAAAAATAAACTATATTCCCCTGCATCAGACTAAATTGAGGTGTGCAAATGGGAAAAACATTATTCCAGAAGGTCTTTGACAAACACAAAGTGGCTGAATTGAAGGGCGGCAAATATCAGCTTTTTATTGGTCTGCATCTTATCCACGAGGTGACGAGCCCTCAGGCATTCGCTATGCTTGATGAATTAGGGCTTAACGTAGCATTTCCCGAGCGAACATTCGCCACCTGTGATCATATTATACCCACTGATAATACTGAACGCCCCTTCAGGGATAAAATAGCCGAAGAAATGATGAAAGCCATTGAAAATAATACGAAAAAACATCACATAAAGTTTTTTAGCCCCGAAATTGAAGAACAGGGCGTCGTACACATTGTAGGTCCGGAAATGGGATTGACGCAGCCCGGAATAACAATGGTCTGTGGGGATTCACATACTGCCACTCACGGTGCTTTTGGAGCTGTTTCATTTGGCATAGGGACAAGCCAGGTTAGAGATGTTTTAGCTACACAGTCACTTGCAATGAGTCCTTTTAAAGTAAGAAGGGTGGATGTTAACGGAAGTCTTGGTAAAGGTGTATATGCCAAAGACGTAATACTGCATATTATCAGAAAATTGGGAGTTAACGGCGGAATCGGCTATGCTTACGAATTTGGTGGCAGTACAATAGAATCCCTTTCTATGGAGGGAAGAATGACTGTCTGCAATATGGCTATAGAAGGCGGCGCAAGAGTGGGATATATCAATCCCGATGAAAAAACATACGCATTTTTAAAAGGAAAGCCATACGCCCCCGGAGCAGATAAATGGGACAAGGCAGTCAGGTATTGGGAAAGCATAAAGTCAGACGAAGATGCCAATTACGATGATAAAATCAGTTTTAATGCAGAAAATATCAAACCCACAGTAACCTGGGGTATCAATCCTGCCCAATGCATAGGTATTGATGAGAATATTCCCGAACCAGTCACAGAAGGTGATAAGGAAGCTCTGGAATATATGAAACTTCAACCAAATAAACCTATTGAAGGGACAAAAGTCGATGTGGTTTTTATCGGAAGCTGCACTAACGGAAGAATTGAGGATTTAAGAGAGGCAGCAAATGTCCTCAAAGGTAAAAAAGTGGCAAATAATATCACAGCACTTGTTGTCCCCGGCTCTTTTTCTGTCAAAAAACAGGCTGAAGCCGAAGGGCTTGATAGAATTTTTACAGAAGCAGGATTTCAATGGAGAATGCCCGGATGCTCAATGTGTCTGGCGATGAATCCGGACAAGCTGGAAGGTGAACAGCTTTGTGCTTCAACATCAAACAGAAATTTTAAAGGCCGTCAGGGTTCCTCTTCAGGCAGGACAGTTCTGTTAAGCCCCGTAATGGCAGCCGCTGCTGCAGTCACTGGCAAAATCAGTGATGCCAGAAAAATTTTTAATTTATAGGAGGCAAAAAATGTCCATAAAACCTATTAATCAGATAAAGGGCACCGCTCTACCTTTAGTTATTGATGATATAGACACGGACAGGATAATTCCTGCACGATATCTTAAATGCGTGACTTTTGACGGTCTGGGTGAATTTGTTTTCTACGATGACAGGTTCGAAAGCGACGGTACACCAAAAAATCACCCCCTGAACAATCCAAAGTATAAGAATGCAAACATTATCATTTCAGGAGCCAATTTCGGATGCGGCTCTTCAAGAGAGCATGCACCACAGGCGATAAAACGCGCAGGCTTCAATGCTATAATTGCTGAAAGCTTTGCGGAAATTTTTCATGGTAATGCAACGACATTGGGAATTGCTTGTATAATTTTGCCCCATAGTGACATAAAAGAACTTGAGGGGTATATAAAAGAAAATCCCGGAGAAAAACTGATAATAGATATTGAGACTGAAACCTTAAAAAGCTCAGCAAAAAGCTACCGTTTTCAAATTAATCAAAACGCAAAGAAAGATTTTTTAGCAGGGACCTATGACAGCCTTGGGGAATTACTCACAAATATGGACAAAGTAAAAATACTGGAAAAAAATCTTCCTTATAACTTCAAGTATCTTGGCTAATAATAATATATCAAAAGCTGGCGGAAATAAATCCGCCAACGCTTTTCAAACAATCAGGCCGCTACACTTGCCTGTGTATCCCGTTTCACTCTGGTACAGTAAAACCACATCAGAATAACAAGTATAATACCTCCGATATTCGTGAATGTTTCCGGCCAAAACAGCATTAAAGCGGCAACGGCAATGACAATGCGTTCAACCCAGTTTATAATGCGAAAATAGTACCCTTCAAAAAATGATGCAAAAACAAAAAGCCCCAGCGTTCCGGTAAATATATTTTCCAGTGTCCTTATCAGAGGTCCCTGAAAAAGTATAGCAGGATCGTAAATAAACATTATCGGTATAATGTACAACCCTTTGGCAAGCTTCCAGGACTCCATTCCCGTTTTCAGAGGGTCACTACCTGCAATCCCGGCAGCTGTGTAAGCAGCAAGACATACAGGAGGAGTCACATTGGCATCCTGAGAATACCAGAAAATGAGCAGATGCGCAGCCAACAGCGAACCTTCTGCAACTTCTTTCGGTATCAAACTAATCATATTGTTAACCACATTGGGATCCATTGCCTGTTGTGCAGTCAAACCAAAATTTGCAATAAGATGGTCCTTCAACATTAATGCCTCGATAGACGGTGCAGCAAGCACAGCCAGAACAATATACGATGCAGTCACCGGTAAGCCCATCCCAAGAATCAATGATGCAAGTGCAACCAGAACAATAGTAATTAATAAGCTGCCATCAGCGATACTGGAAATCAACATGGAAAATTTGATACCCATACCAACCATCAGTACAATACCCACTACTATACCGGAACACAACAAAATTACCCCGGTACTTACCATATTCTGTCCACCGAGAGCCAGTCCATCCAAAATATCTTTGGGCATCATACGTGTATTCTTGTTAAACCAGCTTGCCACCACAATAGAAATGATACCTATGGAAGCTGCATAAGTGGGGGTATAGCCTTGAATAAGAAGATACATAAGTACACCGATAGGGATAAAAAAATTCCAGCCCTCTTTCAGAACATCCCTTGTTCTGGGTAAATCCTCTTTCGGTATAGGTTTGAGACCCCGCTTTTTTGCCCTTAAATGTATAAAGAAAGCAACGCTCACGAAGTACATAATTGCCGGGATAAACGCTACTGCTATAATTTTCAGGTAAGAAATTTGCGTCCATTGGGCCATAATAAAAGCTCCGGCACCCATAATAGGAGGCATAAGCTGACCACCGGTACTTGCAGCGGCTTCCACACCCCCTGCAAACTGGGGTTTAAACCCCATTCTTTTCATCATAGGGATAGTTATTGAACCGGTCCCCACTGTATTTGCAACAGCACTCCCCGAAATTGAGCCCATTAATCCACTGGCAAAAACAGCCATTTTTGCAGGTCCCCCTGTGGTATGTCCGAGTAGTGACACAGCAAGTTTTATAATAAATTCCCCGGCACCTGACTTGAGAAGGAAAGCAGCAAAAAGAACAAAGAGAAAAACAAAAGTGGATGAAATAGTCGCAATTGTTCCAAATAAGCCATCCGGAGCAAAATACATCCTGTACAAAAGACGTTCAATACTTACCCCTGAAAAACTCCACATCCCTCCAAAAAATTTCCCCAAAAACAGAGCATATGCAATAAAAAAACCCGCCAATGAAGGAATGAGCCAGCCAGCTGTTCTCCTCGTAACTTCCAACATAAGAATTATAGCTATGCTAGCAAAAATAAGATCCCTTAGTATAGGTACTTCATTTCTGGCATGAAGTGCATCCTCAAATAAAACAAGATAGACTGCCACAACCATCGCAAGTACAGCCAGCAGTGTATCAAGCCAAATAGTCTTATCTGCCCATTTCTTTTTCATAGGATAAAACAAATAACCTAAGAAGACTACAAAACCGAAATGCATAGCATTCCGCTGTATTTCAGGCATTACGCCTATAGTATTAATCCAGAGATGAAATAAAGACATAATAATGGCAAACCAGTATAAAGCATACTTTTGCCATCCACTGAAACTTCTCCTGTATGTAAGAACTTCCCCGGAATCCTCTACATTTTTATCTTTACTCTCAAGCAGATCATCAACTTTGCTCATTTAGCTCCCCAAATAACATTTTAGAACAACGTCTTAAAAAAATAGGTTATAAGCAGCAGCCGGTATACCGGCTGCTGTCTTTTAATCTCTCAGTTCTTCCGGAATATCCAATCCTGCTTCTTCATAATATCTTGCGGCACCGGGGTGAAGCGGTACAGGTAGTCCATCCAAAGCCTCCTCAAGACTCATTGCTTTGGTTGCTTTGTGAATATTGTTTAAAAAAGGAAGATTTTCATAAATAGTTTTTGTAACCTGATACACAACTTCCTCAGACAACCCCTTTCTTACAACAAGTAAATTAGGCTGGGCAATAGTATTAATAGGTTCCTTTTGTCCGGGATAAACACCTGCATCAATGACATATCGTGTCCAAATAGGATAACTTTCCCTTATTTTAGCCAGCTGTTCATCTGTAAAATCCAATACAGTAGCTTTTTTGCCCATCTGAGCATAAAGTTGAGTAATAGCAGCAACAGGAGGTCCCGCCGGAATATTTGCACCACCGATTCTCTTGTCTATCATTGCCTGTACAGAAGCATTATACCCCAGGTATTCAAGATTCAGGCTGTCAGGCTCAATGCCTAAAGCCTTCAGTATCGTACGTCCTGAGCCTTCTGTACCACTTCCCCTTTTACCAATGGAAAATTTGGCAGGGAAATTTTGCAGATCAGCAGCAGTCCCTGTTTTCACATAATCATCCAAAATAGCAAAATGCTCTACATTTTTCCACAACATGGTAACAGCCCTGAAATCCTTCACAGGATTGCCCTCATAAGGGCCTTCCCCTCTGTAGGCATTCAAACCAAAAAGTGCCTGCAAAATACCGAAATCTGCTTCATTGTTTTTCAGCATCTGAACATTTTCACCGGAACCGGCAGAATTAATCGCGGTGGCGGTAATTCCGTGTTCTTTTGCAAGCTTAATACTGATTAATGTCCCAATGGCAACACCAACTGGATAGTATGTCCCACCTGTTGTGGCTGTTGCTATAATGAGATTTTTCTCATCAGCTTTGGCCTGCGGCAAAGACAGAGCCAGAAAAAAAACTCCAACAATAATCACACTCAAAATTCTTTTAAACATATAATCCACCTCCAAACAGTTTTCTATATTATATCAGCTTTGCAAAAAACATAAACTATTTTTTGCCCACAGAATAATATAGAATAATTCTAATGTCACCCAAAATTTATATAAAACTGCTTTTTTATATGAACTTAGCCTGTATATTATTAGATATAATCCTATTACATAAATAGGGGGATTCCAGAGTTCAGAAGTATTCACAATTTAGTATATTTGATGTATATTTTTTAAAAGAGAATAGAATTCCGGAGCAGAGGGCAAATTGGACAAAATTATATTTACATTTACCTTACTGTTTTTCACTCTGCTGGTACTTAATACCGGCAGGAATACGAAAAGTTCTTCTGATTTTTCTTTAGGCGGCAGACAGGCCATGTCTTTTTCTGTGACTGCCACCATAGTAGGAACAATGGTGGGAGGAGCATCGACAATCGGCACAGTCCAGATGGCATATACGTACGGTCTTGCGGCATGGATATTTACACTGGGTTGCAGCATTGCCTGTCTTTTACTGGGGCTATTTTTTGCCGCACCCATGCGCAACAGGGACACAATAACCATTTCCGAGTATATAGGACATTATTTTGGAAAAAATTTCAGAAAATATAGTAGTATTCTGACCTCTGCTGGTATTTTTATACACATTATAGCTCAGATTTTGGCTTCTGCTGCAATTATCATGATAATTTTCAATCTAAATTTAAAAACCGCTTCTTTTTTTTCAACTATTTTACTTGGTATTTTTGTTTTAAGCGGTGGGATAAAGAGTACTGCCTTCGTTGGGAAAATAAAAATTTTTATGCTTTATATTTTGACTTTTGGCTGCTTTCTTATTGCCCTGGTAAAAGGCAACGGTCTGAATAATGTAATCAGCCAGCTTCCAGAAGGTACCAAATGGCTGAGCCTTTTTAGTTACGGCTCAAAAAAAGCCTCAATAGATCTTGTATCAATGGTTATCGGAGTACTGGCAACACAAACATACCTGCAGGCAATTTTTTCAGCAAAAAATGTAAAAGAAGCCCGTAAGGGAGCTTTTATAAGTGCTGCAATAATTCCCCCAATAGGTCTTTTCGGAGTATTTGTCGGCATGTATTTACGTGTTTATCACCCTGAAATAGCATCATCCAATACAGCAGCCTTGCCCTTTTTTATACAACAGTACTTTCCAGGCATTCTATCAGACATACTGATGGTATTTATGCTGATAATAATTAAAGGGACCGGTTCAGGTCTTTGCCTTGGAATAATAACGAACATATATAATGATGTCCTTGGTGCAGGAAAATTTAGTGAGAAATACGACATCCTGAAAATGAGAGTCATAGGAACAGCTTTATTGATGATGGCATTTTTTGTTGTACTTGCAGAGTTAAACAATACGATACTGGAGTGGAGCTATCTTTCAATGGGGCTTAGAGGCTCGGCCACTTTTATTCCGCTTATTATGTGTATTTTTATCCCCGGAATAACGAAAAACCTATACATCAGGGCTGTAGTGTATATACTGCCTTTAATATATTTAGCTGCAAGTTTTATTCATTTCTGAGCATAGATTTTTACGGCAATCACTTAGTTTTTATCACTTTTACAGTTTGGTTCAGGACAACACTAATTGGTTTTTGCCTACATCTGTATTGTAGCAATTACAAAAACCACAATAACCATAAAAAGATATCTATAATAAAGTCTTTTAACAAAATATCATTTTAAGAAACCTTTGCATAATTCCATAATTGTCACCCTGAACTTGTTTCAGGGTCTCATAACTTACTGATATAATTAGATGCTGAAATAAATTCAACATGACTAAATAGAGTTGTGCAAAGGTCTCTTTAAGAAAGTAAAGATCCCTTTTTTATCTTTATTAAACAAAAAGGGATCAGAACAACTATGATAATTTGTTAATTTAACTCGCTGTCCATCCGCAGTCGGCGGTTATGGATGTCCCCGTTATTGTAGAAGCTGCATCCTTGCAAAGAAACGAGGCTATCTCTGCAACTTCCGAAGGCTCGATTAATTTCTTAACAAATGCTTTTTTCAGCATTATTTTTTCAATTACCTCATCTTCGGAAATATTGTGTGTTTTTGCCTGATCACTTATCTGATTTTCCACTAAGGGAGTTCTGACATATGCCGGGCATATGGAGTTAACCGTTATGCCGTATGGCGCCCCTTCGAGCGCAGCAGTTTTGGTAAGGCCCATAAGCCCGTGTTTTGCGGAAATATACGCCGATTTAAACTCTGACGCCCTTAGCCCATGAACTGAGTTTATATTTATTACTCTGCCCCATTTATTCTCCTTTAAGTAATTCCATGCGTATTTAGTCAGTAGGAAAGGAGCTGTGAGCATCAGGCTTATAATAAAGTTCCATTTTTCTTCGGGGAATTCATCAATCGGTGCAACATGCTGGATACCGGCATTGTTAACCAAAATATCAATCCGGCCGTATTTATTGTAAGCTTTATCGATCAGAGCCTTACAATCCTCTTTTTTTGTTAAATCACTTTTCACAAAGTATGCTTTTATATTTTCCGCTTCTTTAATGCCGTCTTTATCATTAATATCCGCCATGACGACGTTGGCTTTATCCTCTGCAAATCTTTTTGCTATGGCCAAACCGATGCCGCTGGCAGCACCGGTTATTATCGCTGTTTTGTTTTTCATTCTTATCCTCCTGTCAGGTTATCGGCCACGTGGAAATCACAACCAGTTGACGTTTTTATATCTTCAAGATCTGAGTACGGTGATATTTCAATGAGTGTCAAACCCTTATTTTTATCTATTTTAAAAACACCTTTATCGGTAACAAGCATATTGACGACGTTTTTACCAGTTAAGGGAAGACTGCACTCATCCAGTATTTTGGGGCTGCCATCTTTGGCTACATGCTCCATCATTATAATTAACTTTTTAACACCACTGACCAGATCCATTCCTCCACCGGGACCTTTCACCATCTTGCCCGGAATCATCCAGTTGGCAAGATCACCGTATTTACTCACCTGCATACCTCCAAGAACCGAAAGATCGATATGCCCCCCTCTTACCATTGCAAATGATTCGGAGGAGTCGAAAAATGAAGCACCTTTTTTGAAAGTGACAGTTTGTTTCCCCGCATTAATCAGGTCAGGGTCAACCTCATCTCTTTTCGGAAACGGTCCGATACCCATAAGTCCGTTTTCAGAATGTAAGGTAATTTCAATATCCTCAGGGATATAGTTGGCCACAAGGGTCGGCATACCTATACCAAGATTAACATATGCCCCGTCTTCCAGCTCTTTGACGATTCTTTTTGCCATCCATTCCCTTTTCTCATTAAACCCTTTTGCCGATACTCCGGAATCCGAAGTAGTTATTTGTTCGATAGGTTTTTCGTAATTTTCACCTTTGATAAGTCTGTCCACATATACCCCCGGCAGGTGTATGCAATGCGGATCAAGCTCGCCAACTTCAACAATTTCCTCAACTTCCACCACTGTCATTTTACCAGCCTTGGCTGCCGGCTCATTGTAGTTATTTGCTGTATATCGAAAAATTACGTTTCCGGCTTTATCGGCTTTCCATCCTTTAATAATGGAAAGATCCGGAACAATGCCTTCCTCTAGAACATAATCCACACCATTAAAGTTTTTTATTTCTTTACCCTCTGTCAGTTTCGTCATATAACCCGTTCTGGTATAAAATCCCGGGATTCCTGCTCCGCCCGCTCTTAATTTTTCAGAAAGTGTCCCCTGTGGGACAAGCTCAAGTTCCAGTTCTCCGTTTAAGTATTGCTGTTCAAAAATTTTGTTTTCACCAACATAGGAAGCTATCATTTTTTTGATTTGTCTTGTTTGGAGCAGCAGACCGAGACCGAAATCATCCACACCGGCATTATTACTGACAACTGTCAAATTTTTAACTTTACTGTCTCTTAATGCGTTAATCAAATTCTCAGGTATACCGCAAAGCCCGAAACCTCCGGCGGCAATCAACATTCCGTCTTTTAGGACATCTGATAAAGCCTCTTTAGCATTGCTATACAATTTGTTCATTACATAACCCTCCTTAATCGTTAAGTTTTTTCAATTAAAACAGCAACGGATTCGCCGCCACCGATACATAGTGATGCAATTCCATATTTTTTATCTCTTGCTATCAACTCTCTCAAAAGTGTAGCAGCCAGCCTCCCTCCGCTTGCTCCAACGGGATGACCCAACGAAACAGCACCGCCGTTTACATTGACTTTATCAAACTCAAGACCGAGTTTTTTGATTGCCATGAGAGGAACGGCAGAAAAAGCCTCATTAATTTCATATAAATCGATATCATTTTTATTAAATCCTGATTTTGCCAGAATTTTTTCTATTGCACCAATTGGGGCCTCGCCGAAATCATCGGGGTGTATACTGTTTGTGGAATAAGCGATGATTTTTGCCTTAGGGCGCAATCCGTATTTTTCTCCGGCTTTTTTACTGCCCACAAGAAGTACAGCTGCTCCGTCATTTATTGTGGAAGCATTGCCTGCTGTAATAGTACCGTCTTTTTTGAAAACGGGTTTCAGGCTTGTGATTTTTTCGATTTTACCTCTTCCGGGTTCCTCATCGGTGTCAACTACAATATCGCCTTTTTTGGATTTTTTAGTGACCGGTACGATCTCATCTTTAAAGATCCCTTTTTGGATGGCTCTTTGAGAAAGTGTATATGACCTTATGGCATATTCATCCTGCTCTTCACGGCTTATGTTGTTTTTCTCAATACTCTCTTCTGTGATTTCACCCATGTGCTTTCCGGAATATGGATCTTCCAGAGCGTCAACAATCATAGTATCTATTATTTTGCCATTGCCCATTCTATAGCCGTAACGTCCTTTTTCCAGTGCATAAGGAGCCATAGACATACTCTCCATCCCACCAGCCAGCACCAGATCGGAATCTCCCAGCATTATAGACTGGGCAGCAAGCATTACGGATTTTAAGCCGCTGCCGCACACCTTGTTTATTGTCATGGCATGCGTTTTATCACTTAAACCTGCATTGCGCATAGCCTGCCTTGCCGGTGCCTGTTTGGCGGCACCCTGAATTACCTGCCCTAAAATAACTTCATCAACAGCATCACTTGGCAAATCATACTTTTTTATGATTTCTCTGATAACAGTCGTCGCCAAATCGGTGGCCGGTACATCTGAAAGAGAACCGCCAAAAGAGCCGAAAGGCGTTCTCAATGCTTCAAATAAATATACATCTTCCATATTGACACTCCTTCTATAAATTAGTCACAAAATTAGCTATAGCTTCATTTACTTCCTTAGGCTTTTCCCACATAACCATGTGGCCGGCTTCTGAAATAATTTTCAATTCAGAAGGTTTTATTTTACTGTGCAGATATTCAGAATACTTAACCGGAGTCAGCTCATCATCTTCTCCACATATTATTAAAGTGGGAAGATTGATCCCGGATATTTGATCCATCACAGCAAAATTATCACATGCATAAAAATCATCGTGTCTTACTTGAGGAGAAGTTTTGTGAAAATCTTTTTCAGCTTCTTTTACCAATTCACAATCAGTTTTTTTACTGTAGGCTTTATTTGAATAGGACTCCCCTTTTAATACCCCTTCTAAAATCTCTTTTTTAACTCTCAGCTTTGCCCCTGTGCCTATAAGAACCATGCCTTTTAAATAATCCCGGTATTTTAAGGCAAATGTTTGTGAAATGGCACCACCCATAGAATTACCGGCTATGATAAATTTACTTATGCCTAATGCATCTGCAAATAATTTCACAAAATCTGCATAATCATCAACACTTTTAAACCCAGACCCTTCTGAGTCTCCATGCCCCGGCAAATCAAGGGCTATCTGAACACAGCCCCTGATATCTGCTGCAAGCTGATTAACCCATGAGTGGTAACTGTTTCCCGCTCCGTGGATATAAAGAACAGGGGTATCAGTACCTATTTTTCCATTAAAATCATAATGTATTTTTAAACCGTTAACATCTGTAAACATTTTTTCCCTCAGCATTATAAGATCAGGAGTGTTAATCCGACTACAACCCCACTATAAAGTAAGGCAACCACGCAGTAGCCCATAATGTCTCTTGCTCCTAAACCTGCTATCCCTAGTGCCGGTAATGCCCAGAAAGGCTGTATCATATTTGTCCAGGCATCCCCCCAGGCGACAGCCATCGCAGTTTTTGCCAGGGGTGTTCCTAACTCTATACTGGCGGGAATCATAATCGGCCCCTGGACAGCCCATTGTCCTCCTCCGGACGGAACAAAAATGTTAACCAGACCTGCACTTAGAAAAGCAAAAAAAGGCAGTGTGCTTTCACTGGAAATGCTCACAAACCATCCTGATATTGTTGCGGCCAAACCTGAAGCAATCATCATACCCATAATTCCTGAATAAAAAGGGAATTGTAAGATAATACCTGCAGAACCTTTTACCGCATTATTGAGTGAATGAAGATAACGTCTTGGAGTCTTGTGGAGTAATATACCCAAAAACAGGAAGGTAAAATTCACTATATTTAAATTTAATTTAAAACCGTTTGTTGCGAAATAAAATACAATATAAGCCAGCCCCATTATACCTATCAACATTGAAATAATCACACTGTTTTCAAGTTTGTCAGCAGGAGTTTCATTTGCTTCGTTAATAGTATCCTGTTCTTCAGCTTTTAGTATTTCCGGATCTATTTCAAAAGTCTCCTCTTTAGGTGGAGCCATAAATCTTGTTAAAAAAGGGAGAGTGACTATCAAAATAATCAGAGGAACCAGGTTAAATATAGAGAAAATCGTTTCTGAGGTGGGAATGATCCCCATTTGACCTTCTAAGAAATGCCCTGAAGTGGCAATAGTCAGCGGAACAGAACCTGCCAAACCAGCATGCCACACCAAGAAACCGATATAACCACTTGCTATCAAAAGTCTATAATCTGTACCTTTTACAGTTTTTGCCATTTCTTTAGCAATTAAAGCCCCAATGACCAAGCCAAAACCCCAATTTATCCATGCTGCTATTAAGGCAACAAAAGTGGTGACCATAACAGCCTGTGCAGGGCTTTTCATAGCTTTTGCTATATTTTTTAGAATATTTTTAATAAACGGACTATTTGCCAGTACAAAACCTGTCACTAAAATCAATACCATCTGCATAGAGAAAGTTAAAAGGTTCCAAAATCCTTCCCCCCAATATTTCACCATATCTAACGGGGATTGTTTGTTTATAATTATCCCCAACAAGAACACTACAAACGTTAAAACCACTGCAAACAAAAATGGGTCGGGCAAATATCTTTGAACCAGTTTAACAAAAAACTTTGTTAATTTCCGAACCATATGCATCCTCTGTGATATTCTATATTTTACTATAAGCAAAAAGTGTTCCAAAATAAAAAGGCTTAACTAAGAGGTTATACAGATGGATATTGATTTATTTTTGAATCAAATATACATATATTGTCTAAATAGCAGATGGTGGTAGATAAAATATTGATTCATAAGTGAATCGAACGATAAGAATGTGAATCAAAAGTGTTTTTACTGTATAAAATTGTTTTAATTTAGGGAATGCTTTTTGAGGAGCCTCACAACCTTAGGTTGGCTGATACCAAGTGATTTAGCAATATTTCGTGTGGTGACATGTTCCTTTTTAGCCTGAACAAGTATTTCATATTCAAATTTGTCAAGCATGTTTTGGAGTGACTTTTCAGGCACTATTTTTCTTTTTTTCTGAATACGGTAAAAATCTTCAGTTGTTAGCTCCTGGTTAGGGGATAGAAGTATTAACCTTTCTATTACATTTTCCAGCTCCCTTACATTACCGGGCCAATCAAACGATTGGAAAGCTTCGAGTAACTCTTCCGAGAAGTATTTATAAGCATGGTAATGCTGATTAAATTTATTGAGAAAATATTTTGCCAGAACAGGGATATCTTCAGTTCTTTCCCTTAATGCAGGGACATTTATAGGAATCACATTCAGTCTATAGTACAGATCTTCTCTGAATTTTCCGTTTTTTACCAATTCCCATAAATTTTTATTTGTTGCGGCGATTATTCTGGTATCTGTTTTTATAGATTTCCTTCCGCCGATTTTAAAAAACTCTTTATCCTGCAAAAACAACAACAGTTTCGATTGAGCTGAAAACGGCAGTTCAGAAATTTCATCGAGAAATACCGTTCCTTTGTCAGCCGACTCGAAAATTCCAAGCTTACCCTTTTTGTCAGCCCCGGTGAAGGCTCCCGGCTCATATCCGAAAAGTTCTGATTCTATCAAACCTTCCGGAATAGCCCCGCAATTTACTTTTAAAAATTTATTGTTTTTTCTATTGCTTGTTCTGTGCACCAATTCGGCTACCACGCTTTTGCCCACACCTGTTTCGCCGGTGAGTAATATTGTGGTACTGGTATTAGAAAGTTTAAGAACTGTGTCTATTACCTCTGTCATTTTTTCGCTTGTGGCGATAAAACCTTCTTCTTTCAAATAAGAGTCTCTGGCAGTATCTTTGTCCAGCACATCGTTATACTTTATCACTGTTAAATCCCATATAGTATTAATAATTAATTCTATTTCGTTATTATCATTAAGAATAGGTCTGCCTTTTACTAAGAGATTTTTGCCGGTCTTTGTTTTATAGGTTATTGTCGCAGGTTTTTTGCGCTCAAGGACAAGCAGGCTTGCTGCACCTGAAAAATATTTGTAATGATGAACCAAATCGTAAAGTGTCTTTCCGACGAGCTCTTCATTGGCAAATCCGGACATCTTCTCGTAGGTCTTATTAACAAGAAGAGTCCTGCCCTCGCCGTCCACTACATATATCCCATTGTATACATTATCAAAGATCGTTCTAAAGAATTTCTCGTCAAAACCAAATCTCATATAAGATCCTTCAGCTTCTAATATTTTGTAATTTTAAACTAAAAATATATTTTTACAACAAATTAGTCTGGTTAGCCCCAAATTCAGCATTATTTTCACAATACAAGCTGCCGATATTAATTAAAAATAATCGTTATACTGGTGTCAACAGGTGGACATAAGCATAAATTTTTAGCTCTCTGCTGCCAAAAGCATGTAACCTTCGTTACAAAAACTCTTGCTGGAAAAATAGAGCAGCACCTGAGCTAGCAAAATTGACATATGCAATTTAAGCAATAGCCGGGGGAGTACATATAAGTTAACACATTGCCTATAACCCAAAATGACCGGAGTAAAAGTTTGTCTGTGGCAAAAAAACAGTAGTAAGTCTAACCAAACGGACGTTTCTACTTAAACGTTTTTATTGCGTTGTTCAAAACAAAAACCATAACCACATGATATATGTAAAAAGGGAAAAAACTGTTGTCAAAATAATACCGCTGCTTGCCACATCGGGATCACCTTCCATCGCTGAAGCCAAAACATAATTAACCGTTGCTGCAGGCGAAGACAGCATTATTACCAGAACCTTATCCGGCAGACTCAACTTTCCGTCAAGCAATTTCAGAGCAACAAAAGCAACCAGAGGCATCAAAATCAGTTTTATTAACAATGTATTTGCAAGCAGTATTTTGTTACCTTTTACCATTTCACTTTTCATTGTTGCCCCAATACATAACAGTGCCAGCGGCAATGTAACCCCTGTCAATAAATCCAGTGTTTCTTTTACAAAATTATATAACTCAATCTGCAGTAAAGAAAAAATAATACCCAGTATACATGCAATGGCTAAAGGATTAAAAAGTGTATTTTTAATAAAAATCCACAAACTTACTGTTTTGGAAGAGCCAACTGAAAGGGAAATAATAGACAAAAGATTCACAAGAGGGACAATAAAAGCCATCAGCAAACTTGCAATCATCAAACCCTGATCGCCAAATGCATAATAACTTACGGGAAGACCCATATAGGCATAGTTCGCCCTGAAATTATTCATTGCAAATGTTCCCACCTGGCTTTTAGAAATATTAAATATATTACCCATCAAAAAACTAAAAAAGAATATCCCAACCACAGAAACACACATAACAGTAAACAGTTTAAGATTAAAAGAGCTGTATATATGTGCCTGGGAAATTTTGTAAAATAACAGTGCAGGTAACAATACAAAAAAAATAAGTTTATTTGCCGAATTAATAAAATCCTGACGTATCAGGTCAAACATGGACAAAAATTTGCCCAACCCCAAAACAATAAAGATAGGGGAAACAATATTAAGCAAATTCAGCATATTACCACCTTCGATAATCTCCACAATCATATTCTTTTTTTATGAAAAATTCAAATTTTCTTCACTGCAACACCTCAAAAACTACTCAGTCATAAATTTTACAATAGGTTAAACTGATAGCTGGATTTTGAAGCAGCCGATATTAAAAATATTCTTAATTGGGAAAAATGGGAGGGCATGAGAAATATAGAACATTGCAATTTCTTTTATTTATTGATATTTTATATTAGCTACCAATAAATTTACACCTGAGTAAAGGAGCAACAATGATTAATAAAGAATCCAAATATAATGAAGAAAAAAGTGACATCTTTTCAAAAGACAAGCTTGTTGAAGATACAGCAAGTCAGTCAATCAGGCCAAAAATTCTGGATGAGTATATAGGACAGTCCAAAATAAAAGAAAATCTAAAGGTTTTTTTAGAAGCAGCAAAAAACAGAAATGAAAGCCTGGATCACTGCCTTTTTTACGGTCCTCCGGGGTTAGGTAAGACCACATTAGCCACAATTATAGCAAACGAACTTGGTGTTAACATAAAAGCCACTAGCGGTCCTGTCATAGAAAAACCGGGAGATTTGGCAGCCGTCTTAACAAACCTTTCAGAAGGTGATGTCCTTTTTATCGATGAAATACACAGACTTCATTCCAGTGTAGAAGAAATCCTTTATCCTGCAATGGAAGATTTTCAGCTTGATATTATTATTGGCCAGGGACCAGCGGCACGAACAATCAAAATAGATCTGGAACGATTTACCCTAATCGGCGCCACCACAAGGATGGGTTTGTTAACTTCCCCATTAAGGGACCGTTTTGGAATGATTTTCAGACTGGAATTTTACGGAAACAATGAGCTTACCGACATTATCATAAGAGCCGGAGAAGTAATGAATCTTACCATAGCACAGGATGCGGCAGAAGAAATAGCAAAGCGTTGCAGAGGAACACCGAGGGTAGCTCACAGAATTCTAAGACGGATAAGAGATTTTGCCGATGTTTATAATAAAGGTATAATCGAAAAAGAAATAGCTGCTCACGGTTTGGATCGTTTGGAAATTGACAGTCTGGGGCTTGATACATCTGACAGGAGATATCTGGAATCGATAATAAAAAAATATGATGGCGGTCCGGTGGGTGTAGACACAATAGCGGCAACATTATCCGAAGAAAGAGACACTCTGGAAGATGTAATAGAGCCTTTTCTTATTTATTGCGGTTTTATAAAAAAAACACCCAGAGGAAGAATGGCAACGGCCAGAGCTTATGAACACCTTGACCTCGGCCCTGCAATTCACCCCGATAGCGGAAATTATCAAATTACAGTTGACGATTTATTGCAAAACAATGACGAATCTACAAACTGATATTTTAAACTGTACAACCTTATCGGAGCAAAGGTATAAATAATATTATGGCTAAACAGAGAGTAAATTACATATGCAATCAGTGCGGATACCTCAGCCCAAAGTGGTCGGGGCGCTGTCCGGAATGTGGCAGCTGGAACAGCATGGAGGAAAAGTTTCCTGAGACTGATAAAAAGTACTCAACAAACAAGAAAAATGTGGATATTGTCAAACTGAAGGATGTCAGTGGCATAGATGTAGACAGACTTTCCACCGGTATTTCGGAACTCGACCAGGTATTAGGCGGTGGAAGCGTAAAAGGCTCTGTTGTTTTGGTTGGGGGAGAACCCGGTGTAGGCAAATCCACAATTATGCTGCAGGTTGCCTCTGTCTTTTCCGAAAATGCGAAGAAAGTGCTTTACGTTTCCTCCGAGGAATCAAGACCTCAGATAAAAATGAGAGCAAACAGACTTAATCTCTCAAATATGGATCTTGATATTCTGAGCACTACAGATTTTAGCGATGTTGAAAGTATTATAACCACAAAAATATATGATTTTTTGGTTTTGGATTCTGTACAAACAATAGCATCTGCTGAGCTTAAATCTCCTGCCGGTACGGTTAGCCAGGTAAAATTTATTACTTACAAATTAGTAGAATATGCAAAATCTTCAGGATTGACCGTTTTTATTGTGGGGCAAGTAACCAAAGAAGGGGCAATCGCAGGCCCGAAAATTCTGGAGCATCTTGTGGACACGGTCCTCTACTTTGAAGGTGACTATTCAAAAGGTATAAGGATATTAAGGGCAGTGAAAAATCGTTTTGGCTCAACCAACGAGGTGGGTTTATTTGAAATGAGAAATGAAGGTTTGGTGGAAATAAGCGGTTTTGAATTTTTAGAAGATACAGAGAATACCGCCGGAAAAGTTTTGACCTCGGTAATGGAAGGCACCAGGGCTTTTTTGGTGGAAGTGCAGGCTCTGGTAAGCAATACATATTTTAACTTTCCCAAGAGAAACGCTAACGGATTTGATTTAAACAGGCTGCAGATGCTTCTTGCAATTGTGGAAAAGAGATGCGGTCTTAACCTTGCCGGTGCAGATGTTTTTCTGAATATTGCAGGAGGTCTAAAGATTAACGAAACATCAGCTGATTTGGCTGTTTGTGCTTGCCTTATTTCGTCGTTTAATGACACCAAGCCCCCGGCAAATGCTCTTTTTCTGGGAGAAGTGGGACTTACAGGAGAAGTACGAATACCGGCCAACATTGACAGCAGACTGAAAGAAGCTGAAAAATTCGGATTAAAAACGGTCTTTCTGCCTGATTGTGATATGAAATTTAAAGGCGAAATAATCAGAATCAATTACATAAACGATATAAATAAATATCTTTAATATTAAAAGGAGGTCTTCATGGATTTAAAAGGTAAGAAAGCGCTTATTTTCGGAGTTGCAAATCAAAAATCTATAGCCTATTCAATAGCCAAAAGATTAAAAGCAGAAGGGGTGGAACTGGGATTCACCTACGCAGGTGAAAAATTGCAAAGAAGGGTTGAGCCCATATCAGAAGAGCTGGGGGGAATCTTTTGTGTAAAATGCGATGTTACAAGTGATGAAGATATTAAAAATACTTTTGAAATAACAAAAGAAAAATTGGGAAACATTGATATATTGGTTCACGCTGTAGCTTTTGCTCCGGCTGAAGATTTGAAGGGCAGATTTGTGGATACAAGCAGAGAAGGCTTTAGAATTGCCATGGATATAAGTGCTTATTCTCTGGTGGCATTGGCAAAACATGCAGAGCCGTTAATGGGAGAAGGCTCAAGCATCATAGCAATGACTTACTACGGTTCTGTAAAAGTTGTTCACAACTATAATGTTATGGGTGTAGCCAAGGCAGCTTTAGAATCATCTGTCAGATATCTGGCCAATGATTTAGGAGAAAAAGGAATAAAAGTTAATGCCATTTCCGCCGGTCCCATAAAAACACTGGCTGCAAGCGGCATATCAGGATTCAAAACAATACTTGCTCAGATAGAAAAACGTTCACCGTTAAAAAGAAATGTTACAGGAGACGATGTGGCCAATACCGCTGTTTATTTAAGCAGTAACCTATCAAGTGGAGTTACCGGTGAAGTTATTTATGTAGACAGTGGATACAATATTTTAGGAATATAATAACTATCTCTTAGACAGGCAGTTTGTTTATGCAGACCGCCTGTCTGATGTGCTTTAACAGGAAAATACAAGCTAAAAATTATTACCTGATAGCAACTTTATGGAGTACTACATCATCCCCTATTAAAATTTCCCGTTTACTGTCCAAAATAAGAGCGGTGGCTGTTTCACTACCGGTATAGATAACCTGAACTGTACCTATATGAACACTCCTGGCAAAACCGTTTTCATCTACCTGCTGGTATACTTTTAGTATATCCCCATTTTTTATATTATCCTGCTTACCCAAACTTATGATACATCTGTAACCTTCACTTGAAACACGCATGTCATATGTCGTATAAAGTATTTCACCGATAATACCCGAATTCACCACCCTGTATCCGGAAGGCTTTGGAAACGAATATTCTCTGTACATGTCAGCATAAAATCCTTTTTGGATGGATTCAAAAGACTTGATAATTTTTACCAGTGCGCTTCGAGAATCGGTCTCCACAATCTCTCCGATACCGGCCGTTTTATAAACTGTACCCAATTCGGTTTTCTTTATTTTAATGTAAAGAAATACAAAAGCCCCTTTTTGGATGTCCCGTTTTGTTGCATTTATCCTAACAAGATCATTTGTTGCCACATATGCTTTGTTGGACTCAGTGGACACCACTTTAAATGGTGGAGGGGATTCCATAACAAGTTCCAGGTTATTAATCCGTTTAAAGTTAACCTTATAAAAAGGCATTCTAGATTCATATGCGTACATTTCAGATTCCGTTTTAACTGAATTTGTTGTAAATTTTTCACCAGAAGACAATTTCATAATTCCCTCATCATCCCCAAGACGGAATGTTTCACCGCCATAAATAACAGGAATGACAACATTATTTTCAGGATATATCAAATCAGGGTCATCGATTCGGACATTATATTTCCAGATAATAGGCCATTTAAAATTATCCTTGTAAAATTTACCGGAAATATCCCACAACGTGTCTCCCTTTTTTATAGTGTAGTTTTCTTCTCCGTAAACATTGCCAAAAAGAAAGAAAATACAAATAAAAAAGATTATTCTGTACATAACTTACTCCCATCTGGCTAAAAACTCAACTGCTCTACCGGCTTCATCGGAAGCAGGAAATTTTTGCTCCAGTTTTTTTAGTGTTTCCACCGCACGTTGTGTTTCACCTAACTCTTTATATGCCAATCCCATTTTAAGGTAAGCAGCAGGCACTTTATTTCCTTCAGGATATTTTTCCAATAACTCTTCCAGAGTGGAAATGCAATTTTCATATTCATTCTGTGAGTAATATGTTTCAGCTATCCAGTACTTGGCATTATCCGCTAAATCATCTTTAGGATAAAGAGAGAGAAATTCATTAAATTTTTGTCTGCTCTCATAGTATTTGCCCGATTTATAAAGCTCGTAAGCATAACTGTAAAGACTGCCTTTATCAGTAAAATCATCTTCTAATATTATTATCTGGCTCTCGTCTTCAGAACTTTTATTGTCCACTGACTGCTCAATTTCACTCTTTGATTTTCCAGAGGTTGAAACACCGCCGCTGTTGCCCGACATTTTAAATCTCTCTTTAATAAGTGAGATTTCATTGGTCAAATACGTCACATCGTTGTTTATGTCCGATATAGCCTCTGAGTTAACATTGATATTTTCTTTGTTTACAGCGATTTTTCTGTCAAGTTCGTCATTTTCCATCTTAAGGTTGGCAACAGTTTTCTGTAAATCAATGATTTCTTCGTTCATATCGCTTATGCTCTGATTTATAGCATTATTTTTAGGTGCACAAGCAGCTGACAAAGCAACAATAACAAATAATAACAAGTACTTTTTCATAAAATCTATCCCTCCAACAAATATTTATCAATCGTCGAAATGACAATCCCCATATCTGGTTTGCTGATAAACTCATTTGCACCAATACCTGAAACCTTTTTTTCATTCTCTTCACTTGCCAGCGAAGAGAATACTATAACAGGCAAATTCTGAATTTTTTCATTCTCCCTTACCTTCTTTATAAGAAATGTCCCATCAGCAACAGGCATTTCCAGGTCCGTCAAGATAAGATCCGGCGTCTCTTTGTTTAATGCATCCAGCAAGTTCTTGCCATTTTCAAACACTTTTACCCTGTAACCGGACTGTTCAATATTATTTTTCAGAAGTTTCCTTATAACATTGGAATCCTCCGCAAGGAAAACCAGCTTATCCTGCCTCTCGGCAAACTTTGAAGTATCAATTTCAACGCTTTCCATACTGTCATTAGGGTTTATTTCGCTTATGATCTTTTCAAAATCCAAAAGCTGTATAAGCTTCTTGTTAACGTCCACAACCCCAAGCACAGAATCAGCAAGTCTGAAATCGGAAATCGAAGAGTAGTCTTTGATATCTGCCCATGTAATCCGGTGTATTCTTGTAATATCATCAACAATAAAGCCGTTATACTGGTGATTAAAATATGTTACTATAACTTTAGCAGTATTCTCATCATAATCTGCCTTCAAATTAAGCCAAAATCCAAGATTAATTATAGGAATAACCTTTTGTCTGACATTAGCAGTTCCAATAACAGCAGGGTGAGAATCGGGCACTTTTACAATTTTCGGCAGTTTTATAATTTCACGAACTTTCGCAACATTTATACCGAAATAATGTTTACGGTCAGCATTAATAAGAAATTCAACTATTTCAAACTCATTAGTACCCACTTCCAAAAGTATATCGTGATTGACACCCATAACGAACCCCGCTAAAATATCATGTTGATATAATCTTACTTACAGTTTTAATTATACCCGTATTAAAGTAATTTTACAATAAATTATGAAAATTTCTATAATTAAAAAATAAAATATGTTATACATACAGTCAATAAATAAAGGAGGTGTTTTATGATAAGTACAAAAATGGCAAAAGCTTTGAATGAACAGCTAAACAAAGAGTTTTACTCTGCATATCTGTATTTGGGAATGTCGGCCTGGAGCGAATTAAAAGGGCTAAAAGGTTTCGCCAACTGGTTTTACGTTCAGCATCAAGAGGAAACCATCCACGCTATGAAATTTTACAACTATATTCTCGATCAGGGAGCTGATGTAAATCTACTGAGCATCGACAAACCGGAAGCAAATTTCAAATCCACTTTGGAAATTTTTAAAAAAACCTTAGAACATGAGCAATTTATCACAAAAAGTATTTACGGGCTTGTGGATTTGGCTTTGGAAGAAAAAGATCATGCAACAAATGCTTTTTTACAGTGGTTTGTCAATGAGCAGGTTGAAGAAGAGTCTTCTGTCTCTGAAATTATAGATAAATTAAAGCTGGTGGACGATAAAGGTAATGGTATTTTTATGATAGACAAAGAATTAAGTGGAAGAACATTTACTCCGAATACCGGCACCATATAGTTCTTGAATAAATAATCTCATTTTGGCATGCCTGTTGCTTATAATGTAACAGGAGGCCAAAATGAGGAAAATTTTACTTACATTCATTCTTTTTACCTTTCTTACCGGTTGCAGCGGTGTTCAGACTACATTGGAAGATACCTACGACCTGCTGGACTCTTCCACAGGATTTGTATATTTTGCAGCTCTGGTTGAAGTTAATTCCAATTTTTCCTCTTTATTATATGACAAAACAAAAGCCGACTATAAAAATTATACCGCTAAATACTATGAAAAGCTTCCTATAGGTAAGAAATATTTTGTTATGACGGCAAAAATAATCGGTATTGATAAAACTGTCTATACAAATGAGTATACAGAAGCAATGAAAAATTTCATCAGACTTAACAAGCTGGGAACCATCACAGATTCACCGGAAAAAGCGGACATAATCGTAGTAACCAATATCGAAAATTCGTTTAACCGAAATTACGGGGAAAATTTTTCCAAAGTATCCATAACATTTTTCAAACCGGATAACACAATAGTATTTTACACTAAAGTAAAAAGTGTATCCAGATCTGACAGAAATTTCTTTTACCACCCCACCAAGAAAGCACGGCCTGTTGAATATCTGGCTGTAAAGGGTTTTGAAAGGCTGATTAATAAATCATTTGAAAAGCTATACTATCGCGAAGATACACAGGAGGACACATAATGTTAAACGGTCTGTATGTTGCCACAAGCGGTATGCTAATGCAGGAAAAAAGGGTTGACATGATAAGTAACAATCTAGCCAATGCAAGTACAAACGGCTATAAAAAAGAAACCCCCACATTTTCTTTGTATAAACCGAAAGTAGACGGCGGATACCCGGAAACTGTTATAAGAAATTCCACTTACAACAAAACAATCAATTCAACAGTAAAACTGGAAAATATCTATACTGATTTTAGTGTGGGAAGTATAAGAGAAACAGGGAATGAACTGGATCTCGCTCTTGAAAGTAAAAACACATTTTTTGTTGTGGATACACCTTATGGCATTCGTTTTACAAGAGACGGTAATTTTGAAATTGATAATGAAGGATTTTTGGTAAATCAGGACGGTTTCAGGGTATTGGGGCAAAACCCGGAGAATGACCAGGGGATAATGATACCGGAGGAAAACTTTTCAATAACACCAAACGGGGAGATTTTTGCTAACGGAATTATGCAGGACCAAATATATATTGCAGAATTTGATGATACACAAAATCTGCAAAAAGTAGGGCGAAACCTTTACACCGCCGTCAATACACTGCCTAATGATGCAGGAAACCCACAGATTATTCAGGGGGCGATTGAAGGCAGTAATATCAACGTAATGAAAGAAATGGTTTCAATGATAGATGCCCAGAGAGGCTATGAAACGTATCAGAAAGTAGTCCAGACAATGGATGAACTTAATCAGCAGGCAGCATCAACGATAGGGCGCTTAAGTTAATAAATCTTTAAACAGGAGGTAATAATGTTAAGGTCATTATGGACGGCAGCAAGTGGTATGACAGCACAACAAACTAACATAGACAACATTGCCAACAACTTGGCAAATGTTAACACAGTAGGGTTTAAGAAATCCAGGACAAACTTTGAAGATCTTATGTATCAGGAAATAAAACCGGCAGGTGCAGTAACTGCAGCAGGGATTAACAATCCCACTGGTCTTCAGATAGGATTGGGAACAAAAGTAGTCTCAACTGAAAAAATATTTACTCAGGGAAATTTTCAGCAAACCGGTAATCAACTTGATGTTACTATCGAGGGAGACGGTTTTTTTCAAATAACTTTGCCGGATGGAAATATCGCCTATACTCGTAACGGTGCTTTTAAAGTTAACGCTGACGGAGATGTAGTAACCTCCCAGGGTTATCTTTTGGAGCCGGGGATTAATATCCCTGAAGATGCTTTGGAAGTGGGTATTGGCGAAGACGGAACTGTATCGGTTATCATGCCAGGCCAGCAGGAGGCAGATGAAGTCGGCGCAATTGAAACGGTGCGCTTTATAAACCCAAGTGGATTAAGGGCAATAGGGAAAAATTTGTTTACGCCAACAGATGCAAGCGGTGACCCACAAGCGGGAGTTCCGGGGGAAGAGGGTTTTGGAACACTTGCACAAGGGGGGCTGGAGATGAGCAATGTAAATATTGTGGAGTCTATGGTTAATATGATTACCGGTCAGAGAGCTTATGAAGTTAATTCAAAAGCTATACAAACGGGCGATGAAATGTTACAGATTGTAAATAATCTTAAGAGGTAATTATTATATGAGGTTCGTTGTACTGTGCTTTACATTTTTAGCATTTTGTAGCTTTAACATATTTGCTGAAAGCATCCACAAAATAGACAGTAACTGTCTTAAAATCAGCGATATCGCAAATGTGGATATTGATGCCCCTATAAAGTGTGGTTTTGACTATGGAGAAACATATAATCTTCATAAATATAAAATAAGAAATCTGGCTCAAAAATACAATATCTCAGCAGAACAGCTGAAATACCATGGCAGTATCACAATACAGCGAAAAGGGAAAAAACTAACTGAAAAAAAACTGAAAAAAATACTCCTAAAAGCACTGAAAGACCGTCATCCTGAGGTGGATATTGAAATAGAAAGACTACGTTTATCAAAAAATATATATACGAACGAAAAAGAAAATATCTTAATAGAACTTCCGGAAGAAACATTCGGATCTACTTATTTAACAGTTAGTAACGGTATAAATAATTTTAACGTATATGCATATATAAAAGGTTACAAGACTGTTTATGTTACTACAGACCGTATATATAAGGAAAAACCCCTCAAAGGTAAAATTACGCTAAAAAAAGTTGATATAACTAACCTCAGAGATGAGCCTGTGGAAAATCCCGATAAATATATAAGCAACAGGGTGATAGCATCAGGTAGGATACTGGATAAAAGCATGGTTATGAAAAAACCGGATATTCTCAAAGGGGAAAAAGTCAAAATTATATTTAATGAAGATAATCTGCGTGTCTCAACGGAAGGAATCCTGCAGGAGCATGCATACATAGGAAAAATTGTCCGTGTGGAAAATACATCTTCAGGAAAAATAATTTCCGGCAAATACATAGGTAACGGACAGGTTACGACAACATACTGATAATAAGTCCATTCTCAGGGGAATAATTTCTGGTATACGTTTTGCTATTAAAACTGTAAAGCAAATTACCAGGAGGACGAGATGGCTAAAACATATTTTCTTTTTTTTATTCTTATATCGTTTCTTTTTATCGGATGTTCAAAAAGAGTCGATCTTGAAACAGACATTCCAGAAAATAGTTACAAACAGGAAGTTGAAGCATACAATAAAATGCTTGAAAGACAAAGTTCCACACCCTCCCTCTGGAATGCAGGGAGCAACGTCTCTACTTTGTTTCCAGATTACAAAGCCAGAACAATCGGCGACATCATAACGATAGAAATTGCTGAGCAAGCATCTGCCAGTAACTCCAGTTCAGCCAGCACTTCCAAATCAAGCAGTTACAATTCCGGAATTGATAATGTTTTAGGTTTGCCAACTGATTTTGGAATAAACAATTTTCTTAGAATGGGCAATCCACTCGATCCTACCGTTCAAGCAGACACCAGCAACAATTTTGACGGAAATGGCCAAATTCAAAAATCAGATTCAGTAACAGCTACAATAGCTGCAAGGGTGGTAAACGTGTTACCCTCCGGAAATCTTGTAATTGAAGGACACAGAGAAATTATCGTAGACGGGGAAAAGCAGATTATAACAATAAAAGGGCTTGTAAGACCAAAAGATATAGACGCTAACAACACTGTTTCATCCTCAGCAATAGCAGATGCCCAAATACGATACAGTGGTAACGGTATAATAACAAATGCCACAAGAAAAGGCTGGCTATCCAACGCTATTGATTGGGTGTGGCCATTCTAAGTAAGGAGGGGAAAATGAAAAAATTACTGATAATTTTTGTTTTAATTATAAGCACAAACAGTTTTGCAGCAATCAAGCTGAAAAATATTGCTAAAGTGGAAGGAATAAGAGCAAACCAGCTTATAGGATATGGACTGGTGGTTGGACTTAACGGTACCGGCGATAAATCCAGAACCGAATTCACCAACCAATCACTTGTAAATATGCTTTCAAGGATGGGGGTAACTGTAAATCAGGATGACGTAAAAGTTGAAAATGTCGCAGCAGTTATGGTTACAGCAACCTTGCCCCCTTTCGCAAAGGCGGGCTCAGAGATGGATGTAACAATATCATCCATAGGCGATGCAGAAAGCCTCGAAGGTGGAACACTTCTTTTAACACCGCTTAAAGCACCTAACGGAGAGGTATACGCAGTGGCTCAGGGTCCGATAACCGTAGGCGGCATGAATGTCTCGGCAGGCGGAACAAACACAACTAAGAACCACCCCACAGTTGGTCGCATCCCCAATGGAGCAATTATAGAAAAGGAAATCCCCTACCAGCTGAAACAAACATATATTACCCTTAATTTTAATAATATGAGTATCTCGAATATTGTAGAAGCAAAAAACAGGATTAATACAATTTTTAACGAAAAAATTGCAGAAATATCCAACCCCGGGAGCTTACAAATAGCTATTCCCGGTGAATTCAGAAATAGGTATTACGAATTTCTGGATGAAGTTCTTAAGGTTGAAATAATCCCGGAAGATTTTGCCAAGGTTGTCGTAGATGAAAGAACAGGAACAATTGTAATGGGCTCGGATGTCAGAGTAAGCGCTGTGGCAATTTCCCACGGCAATTTAACAATAAAAGTCAACAGTACTGTCAACGTAAACCAACCAGGGCCATTTAGCAGAGGTCAAACTGTTATCACAGGGGAAACCGATGTAAATATAGAAGAAGAAGAAGGAAAAATGATGATGTTACCTGAGCCTGTAAGGATAAGCGATTTGGTGAAGGCGCTGAACTCCATCGGTGTTTCCCCCAGAGATTTAATAGCCATACTGCAGTCTATCAAAGCAGCAGGTGCTCTCCACGGAAAGCTGGAGGTAATATAATGGAAATTAATAACATTAACAATCCTGGTATTGAAATGTCAAATATTGACAAAAAGGAAAAGCTTAAAGATTTATGCACACAGTTTGAAAGTTTCTTTTACCACATGATACTCAAGGCGGGCAGGAGCAGTTCAATAGAATCTGATCTTGTAGAAAAATCCAGGGGAGAAGAAGTCTTTACTGAAATGTTTGACAGAAAAGTTTCCGAAATAGCCGCGGAAAACACTCAAGGTGGGCTAAAAGAAATACTTTTCGACTATCTGCAACAAAAATTACCGGATAACAAAACGGAACATGGAAAAAAATTCCCCGGCAAAATGAATGAACATTCTAAAAAGGGTAATTTTTACACTAATATCCAGCAAAATAGGACAGAAAGTATTGGCATAGACATTGCTTCATAAAAAAGTAAGAAAGCGAAGGAGGCAGCGTGAGAGGTTGTAATTTTTGCTAAAGTATTTTATAATTTCGCCGATTACCCTGTTGTAAACGGAGGAGCAAAATGAGAATTGAAGACAAAGTAAACATTGCTTACGAGAAAGTAAACACAGCTGCCAAAAAAGATAATGCGGAAGCTAAAAAACAAGTAGACAAAGCGGCATCTGAGTCTGACAGGCTGGTGCTTTCAAACGAAGCCAGGAAAGTGGCGGAACTTAAAGATGCTGTAAGATCTTCTCCAGACATAAGACAGGACAGGGTAAACGAAATTCGTGAGCAAATTAAGTCAAACACTTACAATATCAGCGGGCAGAAAGTAGCTGAAAAAGTTGTAAACGCGGCTATCGACGACCTCTTCTAAAATTACCTTCGCTTAATTCGGAGATGGAGGCTACAATGGAAAGAATCCAGGACCTTATAACTATATTGGAATCGCAGTATGCCCTGTATCAGGATATGCTGGAAGTTCTGAAAAGTGAAAGGGAAAGTATTACTAAATGGGAAATAGATAAGACAATCGAATTGGCTAAGTCAAAAGATACACTGTTGTACAAGGAAAAGCTTTTGGACGAAGCCAGAAATAAGCTGATGAAGAAAATTCAGCATGACACCAATCACAATTCATCCACACTCAGAGAGCTTGCTGACAGAATCGAGGACAGCGAGACTAAAGAAAAACTTCGCACTCTAAGAAAAGATTTGATTCACATTACTAATGAGATACAATCGGAAAATATTTCGATAAAAATGCTTTACAATACTAATCTCAAGCTTATTTCCGACTTTTTTGAAAAAATTGGTCTTTCTGAATCCGGTGTTTATATGCCGGGCGGAATGGGGACCAAAAAGGCAGCTTCTTTCAGCAGAAGCGCTTAGGAGACTATTATGTCTAATATTTTCGGGCTTTTACACAACGGCGTTTCCGGACTTAACGTTTCCCAGGCGGGTATTGACGTTACCGGTCACAATATATCCAATGCAAACACAGAAGGTTATTCAAGGCAAAAAGTCAACATCTCCACCCATGCACCCCACAATGTAACACCAGGTCCATTTGGCAGAGGTGCAAAAGTGGACAGTGTGGAAAGGATATATGATGACTTAATGGCAAGCAACCTGAGACAGGAAGAATCTTCGTTATCATCATGGGAAAAACTTCAGACAAAATTAGAGCAGGTGGAGATACATTTCAATGAACTGGAAAGCGGATCAGGTCTGGGGGATGCATTAAAAGAATATTTCAATGCGTGGCAGAATTTGTCGAATACAGCAACGGACAATTCAGATGAAGCCATGGTAAAGCGTTATGATTTGATAGAAAAAACAACAACCCTTACCCAAAAGATAAACGAAAGTTACGATGCTTTGGAAGCTATCAGAAACGAAAGTGATCAAAAAATAAAAGAATACGTCAGCAATGCAAACAGTATTATTGAAAATATAGCATCACTTAACAAAGAGATATCCAGGGTGGAAAGCTCCGGAGACAATGCGAATGATTTAAGGGACAAAAGAGAATTGTTGCTGAATGATCTCTCTGAAATAATGAATATAAATACAACAGAAACAAGAACAGGGGCTATAAATGTATATTCAGGCGGGAGCATGCTCGTTGCCGGGCCTGAAGCTAATAAACTATACGCTGTTGAAAATAATGAAAATGAAGGACACCTGGACATCTATTGGGGCTCCGGAATGAATAATGAACCCACTACAAACATTACTAACAGAATAACCGGGGGTTCTCTGCACGGAGAAATTAAAGCCAGGGATACTCTGTTAAAAAAATACACTGAAGATCTTAATGATTTATCGGCAACACTGATTTCCTCCACCAACCGGATACACAGTACCGGACAGGGCCTTTCACGATTGCAGCAGATAACTTCCGCAAATGGGGTAATAAACCCATCGTATACATTCAGTGAAAATCCAGGAAAACTGCCTTTTAATGTAAATGAAGGAACATTCAGAATAGCTGTATATGCTGAAAATGGGGATATTCTTAACACATACGACATAGAAGTGGATCCAAAAAAAGACAGCATGAATTCAATAATAAGAAAAATTTCAGCAGCTGACGGTGACAGCGGTGGCGGAGATATTCAGGCTCATATAGCAGCAGACAATTCCATAAAGATATCAACTGAAGGGTCAAAAACCTTTGCTTTTCAGGAGGATACTTCAAATTTTCTTGTAGCTGCAGGATTAAACAGCTTCTTTAAAGGAACAGGAGCTTCAGACATCCAAATGCAGGATTTGGTAAAAAATAATCCCACTTATATTGCTACAGGAAAAACCGGCGCAGAAGGAGACAACCAAAATGCATTGGAGATAGCCAATGTGAAATTTAATAACGTTTTCAATAATCCTAATCTTTCCATAGACGAATTCTACTCGTATTTTGCATCTAAAATAGGCAGTGATAAAAATCAGATCGACAAATTTGTAACTACTAAGGAAAAAACTGTAGAACAGCTTGCATTAAAACTTGAGGAAGTAAAGGGTGTTTCCATTGATGAGGAGTTTACGAATTTGATAAAATTCCAAAAAGCCTACGAAGCAAATTCCCGATACATAACGGCAGTTGATCAGATGATAGACAGACTAATCAACGGAACGGGAATGGTAGGTAGGTAAAAAGGAGCTGTCTATGAGAATCACTTTTAATATGCTGACAATGAAATATTTAAATAACCTTAACAATAACATGAATAGTCTATCTGATGCCAACGAGAAAGTCACCAAGAACAGAGGACTTCTAAGACCAGAAGATAATGTCGTTAATTATGCAAGTGCTATTAACATCCAAAGAACAATAGATGAAGTGACACAGTTCAAAAGGAACGGTGAAAATGCCCTAAGCTGGATTAAAAATGAAGACAGCGAGCTTCAGAGAGCTACAGATTTAATCATAAGAGCCAAAAACGAATACGCTTTAGCGGGATTAAATGACAGTCAGGATGCCACAAGCAGAAAAGCTCTGGCAGGGGATGTAAAGAATATTTTGGATTCAATGGTGGATGTGGGAAATGCAAATTATATGGGAAGATATATCTTTGCTGGTTATGAAACCCAGACAAAGCCATTTGCTTCCGAAGCCAGGGAAATCAGCTCAGTCAGCTCTGATCAGAATGGCTTTGACGTTGTGGTAAGAAAAGCATTTGGTGATTTAACCGAACCAAAAGAAGGTGAATACAAAGTTAAAATAAACAAATACTCTGACAGTACAGTCAAAGTAACCGTAGAAGACGCTAACGGAAGGAAACTTTTTCTTGACTCAAACGGATCCGACGAAACCGCTACAAATAAAGGAAATTTCAGCTCAACAGAGCTGATAGCTGAGTATAAACCAGGCAGTGTAATTAACACCGGGTTGGGGTTCGGAGTGAAGCTGCCGAATGAAGAACTGAGCTTTATAAAAGATGCAACCATAGATTTTAGATTTAAGCCAGGTAATGATATCAGGTATAAAGGTGACGACGGTCACATTAACACGAAAATAGGATATGCCCAGGATGTCACACTTAATATGACAGGCAGAGAAGTATTTATGGAGACAAGGCGCTTTCTTGAAGGCACAAGATTTAATACAGTAAACGGACTGCCTGTAACCCCCACAACAAAATTCTCCCAGATTGATGGTGCAGACTCTATAATTTCTGACAGTATCCAGATAAACGGTACGGATCACAACGGAATAAGGGTGGGCACAGCAAGGCTTTCAGGTGACACAGTTGCTGAACTCAATTTAAATAATGTTAAAGAAGCTGACAGAACGGTAACACTAAACTATGCAGGAGAAAATTATACTATTACTGCTGATGGGAAAAGCTATGATAATATTGACGATTTGGTTTTTAATCTAAACCGTAAACTGGAGAGTGAAGGGCTTGGAGATGAAATAAAAGCTATATCTGACGGTGACAGAATAATGTTCCACACCACACGTGCCGGCAGTGCAGTTAAGCTTGAAGCCAAAGGTGGCAAGAACAATGCACTTGGTTTTATCTCAGATACATTATCTGCTCAAGGAAAAGATACAATATTTGAGTTTGGACATGATACTTATAAAACTGATCCATTAAACATAACTTATAGCGGAGTCTCCTTCGATAGTAATGATGGAAATATAACTACACTATATATCAATGGCAAAAAGTTAGATATTGATAATACAGAGATAGGCAATATTGATGAGTTAAAAAATGCTATAAATGAGCAATTACAGAAAAATAACCTATATGGTATAGTAAGTGTAAATGTTTCAGGGACATTGGATAATACAGATTTAGATATTAAGATGTCAAATGAAAGTTTTACCAACAATACGCAGCTGGCAGCAAAAGTTGTTGATCCCAATACCACACATGCATATAAAACCGTTAATGCGCGGGCAGCAAATTATCCTGATTATGATAAAGAAAAAACTGTTGAAGATCTGTTAAATTTCATAAGTGATTTGTACGGAAACTCAGTAAAAGCTGAAATGGTAAATGGCAAATTATCTGTAACAGATTTACGACCAGGTGAAAGCAGCTTGTCTTTACAAATTAACGAATCCAACAAGGGTATTGGATATCCCAGTAATCTTGATATAATATTAAAAGGTGATTATACCGGCACCCGCGATGACTCATGGAAGGTAAGCTTTACAAACGGAGCTCCTGATACTTATACTGTCACAAATACTCAAGGGACACAAATCAAACAGGGGACTATCCCATCCGATTACCACGGGCAACCATTGGATTTGGGATACGGTGTATCAATGGTTTTACCCAAAGATGATTACAATGATGGAGAAAGCTTTACTTTTGATGTAAAAGCAAATGGTAATTTGAGTTTCGGAGATTTGAATGTTGTTACTGAGGGTAAAAATGTGGATACGTTCAGATCTCTGAAAAATGTTTATGATGCACTGAATTTAAACATTGCAAAAGGTGGTATCAAAGCTCCGTCCGATTGGGAAGATGACTCTCTAAACTCAACCGCAAAATCTTATTTCGAAGGGGAATTTCGAGGTAATTATAACGACAGATGGACATATGAAGTGCAGGCAGAAGGTCAGAAATCAGAATTTTTCATCCAAAAAGAAACAACTGCCCAGTCCGGCGAATTAAGTCTTGGCAGCAACGATTTAAGTTTCGATATTTCATATTATAATAATAGAGACTACATTTTTAGCAGCCAAACAATAACAGTTTCGCCTTCTTCCGGAAATATCACAGAAGAGGAATTAGTGAGTGCAATAAACAGTAACACAAATCTATCAGATAAAAGCATCCATGCGGAAATTAAAAATAATAAACTTGTTGTCTATTCCGGTTCCGGCATTCAAACAGTAAGTTTACAAGCTAATGACGTAAACACTGAAAATGCATTGGGAATGACTGAAAATTATATATATTCACAGTCGGATACTTCCCTTTCTCTGGCGGATGCTACAAAAGATCAGAGAACACTATCTTTTAGAGATTCCAGCGGTATTATAGATGTTATAGAAGTTGACGCAAAGGATTACGCTAACTTAGATGAGCTTGTAACAGAATTAAACAACAAATTTGATATCCAAAATGATAATGACGGTAATTTTACAAATAATAATATTATAGCTGTAAACGACAACGGAAAACTCGCTTTCGAAAATAACACCGGTAACCCTCTTGTTGTGACCGGTGACAAAGATGCGACACTCGGCTTTTACAAACCTGGAGATGAAGCCAATATTAAAGTCAGCAGCAGCAACGGTGAACTTATTAACAATATAAAGCTGGATACGGCAAATAAAACAGAATACATAGCTGACGGGGTAAGAATAGGCTTCGACCCAGGTAGTCTGTATGCATCTGATTCTTTCACAAACACCGTTGGCTCCGGTATTGATTATGAATTGCCTGTCCTGGATCAGGCCGAAAATCAAATTACCCAAAGTCTGACAATAGTGGGAAACAGACAAAACAGAGTGGAATCAGTAATAAATTTTCACGATACGGTATCCACTAAAAACGAAGAAATAAAAGCAAAATATCTGGAATCCCGGACAGAAGATATGACAAAATTTATCACTGAATACAAACAGGCCGAGCAGGCATATCAGTTTGCAATGCAGGTAGCTTCCAGGACAATGCAAATGTCTATTATGGACTATTTGAGATAAAAGAGGTATGATACCATGAATGGAAAATTGTTAAAAAATGGCGGTGAAATAATGAGCAAGCATGTAGTTGAAACACCGAAACTTGGTAAAATCGAATATACTGACGATGATATTATATATATGGTTTCACCTCTTCTCGGTTTTGACCATATAAATGATTACCTGTTAATATCATCCCCGGAAACTGTACCTTTTGTCATGCTACAATCCATTGATGATATGGATATTTCGTTTATATTGGCAGACATTAACTTGTTTTTCAAAGATTATTCCCCTAACTTTAGTAAACGTGAACTGAAAGTTCTGCAGGTAAAAAAGGTTGAGGAGCTGAAACTTTTTGGAATTGTTGTTATCAAAGACAAACCCCAGAACGCCACCATTAATCTTAAAGCACCTATTGCTATAAATCTGGAGAAAAGGCTTGCAAAACAAATAATATTGGATGATGATAGGTGGGAAATAAAAACACCTCTTTTTAAGAGCGAAAAGGTTAAATAATCGATGCTTGTTCTCACCAGAAAAGTAAACGAAAGCCTGATTGTTGGAGATGACATCGAGATAAAAGTGGTGGAAATTTCCGGCAAAGCGATAAAGATAGGCATAGATGCACCTAAAGACGTATCCATATACCGTAAAGAAATCTATGAAGCCATCAAAGAAGAAAATCTTCAGGCTTCAAACAGAGACAATATTATCAGCCTTGTTGACTTTATTAAAAATAAGTAACGTTAATCTTCCATTTCAGATTCCAGCTTACTAAGCTTCATTTTAAGATTATTTATACTGCTGTTTAATTTCAAAACGTATCCGAATATAAAAATCCAGATAAAAAGATAAGCACTGAAAAGAAACCAGAAATTTTTCATTTTACCTCCTTATTGTTATCTGTCAGAAGTAATTTTTTCGTATCTTCTGAACAAATGTTTTACTGTTGCTGTTTTAATCATAAGCGTAATGTAAAGCATGGTAAAAGCAAAAATTGAAACCAGGAGCGCTTTCAGCATATCCGGAGCCAATCCACCCCCACCCTGCTGGAGAACATTAGGATGTATAGTCCTCCACCATCTTATGGAAAAGAAAACAATAGGTACATCGATAAACCCGATTATTCCCAACGCCGCAGAAAACTTGGCTTTCTTATCTTCCTCATCTAAAAATTTCCTCAACATTAGATAACCTACATATATAAACCATAAAATAAGAGTAGTTGTAAGCCGTGGATCCCATGTCCACCATGTCCCCCATATAGGTTTTGCCCAGATAGGACCGGTAATCAATACTATAGTACAAAATATTATCCCGATTTCAGCCGATGAGGAGGCAATATCATCAAAAATATATTTGTTAGTAAAAAGAACAAAGAAACTACAGACAAATGTTACAAAAAAAGCAAAAAAACTTATCCATGCGGAAGCAACATGAAAGTAAAATATTTTCTGAACTGAGCCCATCTGTGCTTCCAAAGGGGCAAAAATAAAAGTAAAATATATGGCCACCGAAACAGCAATAAACGTAACTATATCAACCAGTGCAGTTATTTTCATCTTTTACTCCTCCACGATGTAATCGAAAATGGCAAAAATTACTGCAGTAAAAATAACATCAAAAACCCCGATCAGTTTCAGCCATTTGTACGATTCTGTAATATCACCGTTTTTTATATAAATATTAAGGCATTGAATACCTGCAAGTATTATCGGGATTATCAAAGGCAAAAGCAATAAAGGAAGCATAACCTCCCTGGTCTTGGTTTTAACAGATATGAGGGAAAACAGAGTTCCCAAAACCGAAAAACCGTATGTCCCCATAAGAATAACGACAGCACTCAAAACAGAATGTCCAAAAATATTTATGTTATAAAATATCATAAAAATGGGTATCGTGATAGCTTCCATCACAGCAAGGAAAAAGAAATTAGAAACAACTTTACCGAAAAAAACAGCACTCCTGTCCACAGGTGCCAGTAAAAGAGCGTTTAGATTTCCTCCTGTTGTCTCATTAAGCATGGATTTATTAAGTCCCAAAACCCCCGAAAAAATGAATGCCATCCACAATATTCCACCCACCAAATCATTCTTATATTCTGCTCCCGGCTCAAAGATAAAACTGAACACAATAACAACAAGTAAAGAAAAAAGAAGCATAGAGACTACCACTTCCTTGGACTTCAGCTCCAAAAGAAGATCTTTTTCCACAATATTGTAAACAGTAATAAAATATTTTTTCATAAAATTAACCTAAGATACCTTGGCCAGATAAATATCTTCAAACTCGTACTCAGGTACGTTAACCTTATCATCAAAAAAAACAATCTCCCCTTTTTTCATAATTGCAATCTTTGACGCCAAATCGTAGCCCCTGTTCAAATTGTGAGTAACCATTATTATGGTTTTGCTGTTTTCAAACTGCTCTTTCAAAATATTTGACAATATATATGAAGCATGCTGGTCAAGGCCTGTATACGGCTCATCAAGCAAAATAATGTCCGGATCATGTAACAAGCTGCGGGCAATGGACAATCGTTGCAGCATTCCTCGTGAAAATGTTCTTACATAGTCCGTTTTTCTCTCAAACAGCTCAACTTTTTTGAGAATATCATCTATTTTTTTGCTGATATCTTTTAAACCGTATATTTTTCCGTAAAACCTGAGATTAGCCTCAGCGGACAGATTCTCATACAAAAAAGGCTGGTGGGAAATTACACCGAAATTCCCTCTGAAATCACTGGGTAAATCGGCAAGTTTAACCCCATCAAAATATATGTTACCTGATGTGGGGCGGGTTTGGGATGACAGTATTTTGAGTAATGTAGATTTACCCGCACCGTTGGGGCCAAAGATTGCAAGAAATTCTCCCCGCTCCAAATAAAAGGAGACCTTTTTTAAGGCCTCCAGATATCCGTATTTTTTAGTAATTTCATCAAGCTTAATTAGTTTTGATGTCACTTTCTTTCCTTCTGTAACTGATTGTGTACAATCCGCCAACAACCATCAGGGCGCACCCTATCCAAATCCATACAATAAACGGCTCATAAATTGCCTGAATTCCTATTACATTATCAGGTTTTGAATAAGAAGCAAGTATCAAATATAAATCCCCTCCTGCTTGGGTGTGGATTGCAACCTCTGCAAAAGGCTGTTCATTGTTTTTATAGAAACGTCTTTCCGGTGTCATTGTAACTTTATAACGTCCATTCTTTTTTACATCCACAGGTGCATAAACGGAGACGTAATTTCTTCTCTCCTGCACTTTAAGATTTCCCACAAACAGTTCAAAATCCGGAGTAATCCCAGTGAGGATTTTTGCCTCTTCAGCAGGCAGTGAATTTCTAAGGGATTGATGCATATTGATTTTGCTTCCCGGAGAAACAACCTTCTCCACTTTAACATTGTAAAAAGAGGAAGCTATGACACCGTAAGCCATAACCATGACGCCAAAATGTATAACAAGGCCTCCATAAAACCTTCTGTTCTTAAAAATTATGCCTGCACCCTTTTTTCTCATGCCATTAAAAAACTGTAAAAGGATTGTGAACAGCGAGAACGAAGCAAAAGCAAATAGAATAAGTGGTATGATTTTGGTATATCCATATGCGTATATCCCTGCGGTGGCCAGTATCATAAAAATTAGTGAAGGCCAAAGTGCCTTTATACTGGAATTAAGTCCGTTACGGCCATATGGAACCAATGGACAAATGCCGCTGAGTATTAAAATAGCCATAAAAAACGGAATAGAAACCTTGTTGTAATACGGTATCCCCACACTGAGTTTTGAACCGGCAATTTGAGAAAAGATAGGCAGTGTTGTGCCAAAAAATACTACCGCCATAAGACCGATAAAAAGCCAGTTGGTTACAAAGAAAAGCCCTTCTTTGGAAGAAATGGTAAATTCACCTTCGTCTCTGATTTCCTCCTTGTTCTTGAAAAGAAAATAGAGAAAAGCTCCGATTGTTATAATAATAAACCATAGAAAAAAGCTTCCCAAAGAGGACTTGCCAAAACTGTGAACGGAATCTATGATGCCGCTTCTCGTGAGAAAAGTACCAAAAATACATAACTCAAATGTTATCAGTATCAAAACATAAGTCCAGATTTTTAGCTTATGTTTCCTTTCCAGCATTACAGCGGAATGCAGAAATGCTGTTGCAGTAAACCAGGGCAGTAGCGAAGCGTTTTCCACAGGGTCCCATGCCCAGTATCCGCCCCAGCCGAGCTCCACATAAGCCCACTGACCCCCCAGAACAATACCAATTGTCAGAAAAATCCAGGTTATAATCGACCATTTCCTCGTATCCTTTACCCAAAAACCTGTCCTGTCAGAAGTCAGAAAAGAAGCAACGGCGTGACCCAACGGTATTGTGAATCCTACAAAACCAAGATAAAGTGTAGGCGGGTGATAAATCATGCCAGGATTCTGCAGCAAAGGATTCATCCCCATCCCGTCACTGGGGAAAAAACCCAGCTCTTTAAACGGATTTACCACAAAAGTGGTCAAAAGGTAGAAAAAGGTTGAGGTTATTATCATGGTAAGCAGCACAGAGCTTTTGTATTTCAGAGAATAGTTTCTTATACGGTATAGCTCTATGACAGCAAATACGCTGACAAGCCATCCCCAGAAAAACAGTGATCCTGCCTGACCCGCCCACCATGCACTTATTTTGTAAATCATAGGAAGGGCCCTGTCTGTATATTGGGCCACATATTCCATTTTGAAATAGCCGGTGGCCAGGGCATATATCAGGACAAGTGTCGCAGCTGAAATCAGACCAGCCTGAACAAGCAGCAGACTGTTTGCTGTTTTTCCATACGATTCAGAATTTTTATTAATGCTTATTATATAACAAATTATTCCCCCGATACCGGCAAATAATCCTGCCAATTGCAATAAAAAACCTATACTTCCCACAGTTCACCTCTCGGATGTTTTCATAAGTAGATAACACATTTTAGGTAAAGTTCAACAAATTTAAAAGCAATATAAATATCCGTATATACCAATCTTCACAAAAAAATAAATTCCAGATAAAAATTGAAAACACCGAAAGAACTTTTTTATTCTTACATAATCAATAATCACACTAATTCATAAGCAGGAACGCATATATATAAGAATAGAGACCTCTCTGTTTCCCTCGCCCCTGTTAAGTCCGGTTTCACCGGGCTGCAGTGCAGCATTTAACAGGGTTTACCCTGTTAAATATCAGCTTTGCTGATAGACCGAAGGTCAGTTAACAGGGCGAGGAGTGTTAAGTGTTAAGTGCTAAGTACTAAGCGAAAACGTGAAAACTATTATTACTTAACAGTGGTTTTGTTGTTTTGTTTGACAAAGAGACCCCTCGGCTTCGTTCGAGGTTACATTTTTTGTCATTTCGATGAACCACCGGTAGGTGGTGAAGAGAAATCTCTGAGGCTGTTTGACAAAAAACCTTTCTGTTCTGCTCAGGACGATAATTTTGTCATTTCGACCGAAACGGAGCGGAGAGCTCTCTTTTACTTAATCCTATATGCTAAATAAATATGCAATTATGCTTATAAACATTGACGAGACCTTTGCACAACTCTATTTAGTCATGCTGAATTTATTTCAGCATCTAATTATATCAGTAAGTTATGAGACCCTGAAACAAGTTCAGGGTGACAATTATGGAATTATGCAAAGGTCTCTT
>Ga0182237_100009_pt1 | contig 131665 bp, 123 predicted proteins | sample hydfratesGB_TF_B_FD_132457 | JGI IMG/M metagenome (GOLD analysis project Ga0182237, IMG submission 132457) | Subsurface microbial communities from deep shales in Ohio, USA - hydraulic fracturing test GB_TF_B | ecosystem: Environmental > Aquatic > Deep subsurface > Shale gas/oil reservoir >... | reverse complement strand
GACCTTTGCATAATTCCATAATTGTCACCCTGAACTTGTTTCAGGGTCTCATAACTTACTGATATAATTAGATGCTGAAATAAATTCAGCATGACTAAATAGAGTTGTGCAAAGGTCTCAACTATAACTATCAACAAGTTGCGAGACCCTGAACCGAGTGATTGCCTACGGCTAGCACCAGTCTTTTAGACTGGTAAATATGTTGTTAAACATCCAATTTATCTTCGTTTTGCTCAGATGCTACAGGGTGACAGTTAGGCTATTATGCAAAGGCCTTAATTTGACAAAATCCGCATTATATCATTGTAAAAAGCAAAAGCCATAAGCGCAAGTAAAAGTGCTAAGCCTATCATCTGGGTAACCTCACGGGTTCTCATGCTCACAGGTTTACCTTTTAAAGCTTCTATCAGGTAAAAGAATAAATGACCGCCATCCAATATAGGGATAGGCAATAGATTTAATATTGCCAGATTTATGCTAATGACAGCCATGAACATCAGCAAACTGTTTAATCCAGCCGAAGCTGTTTCCTGCGCCATTTGGAATATCAGTATAGGGCCGCCTATATTATCAGCCGGTACAATTCGCTGAAATATTTTAACAATACCCACAATTGTCAGTTTAGAGATTTCATAAGTCCTCTCCAAACCTAAATAAACGGACTGCACCGGATTATATCGAATGGTTGTAATATTGTTTGCAGGAGCTATACCTATAAGACCCACAGAAACTTTTTCGCCAAAAATGTTCTTCGTTTCGGTTATTGTTGGTTTAACCGTAATCTCCAATAATTCTCCATTACGATTTATCTCAAGAGTCACCGGTTGTGCATTATTATTTCTGATATATTCACTTATTTGTGACCAGTATTTTATTTCATTGCCATCAATGGCAACAATACGGTCACCCTCCGTTATCCCAGCACTGTAGGCTGGCATATTTTCCTGTACGCTTCCCACTACTGGCTCAAGCTTGGGAGTGCCCATCATATTAACTGCACTAAACAGCAAGAAAGCCAGTAAAAAATTAAATAAAGGACCTGCAAAAACAATAAAAAAGCGTTGCGTTAAAGGCTTATGCGAAAAGGATCTGTGTTTCTTTTCGTCATCTTCTATTTCTTCATCAGGATTCTCACCGAACATTTTAACGTAGCCACCCAAAGGTATGGCAGAAATAGTGTATTCTGTCTCTTTGGTTTTACGTGTTATAAGGCTGGGGCCAAATCCAATAGAAAATTTTTCAACATAAACACCAAACATTTTGGCAAATAGAAAATGACCCAATTCATGAAAAAAAATAAGTAAACCAAAAACTATAATTGCAGCTATAACAGACATCTTACCTTCTCAAATTTTTAATAATTGTTGCTGTTTCACTTCTTACTCTTTTATCAAGTAAAATAATTTCGTCAATATTCTTGATATCTTTGGCTGTAAAACGTTCCAATACTTTACTGATAACAGTATAAATGTCAACAAAATCAATATAGCCTTTTAAAAATGAATCAACAGCGATTTCGTTTGATGCGTTCATAACAATCATCAGACTGTTTTTATCCTCATGTAAAACTTCAAGAGCTAATTTAAAACATTTGTACTTATCAATATCAGGTTTAAAAAACGTTAATCCGTTTAGTATATCTGGAGTAAGGGGTTGTGCCCCCCAATTTAGTCTTTTGGGATAATTTAGTGCATAGGATATGGGTGTCCTCATATCAGGATAACCCAGTTGAGCAAGAGTGCTTCCGTCAACATAGGAAACCATAGAGTGAACAATACTTTGGGGGTGTATATAAACATCCAGTTTATCAGAAGATAAGTCAAACAGGTATCTTGCTTCAATAAGTTCAAGCCCTTTATTCATCATTGTTGCAGAATCAACGGTAATTTTGTTGCCCATACTCCAGCTGGGATGTTTCAGGGCCTCATCCACACTAACAAAACCCATTGAGTCAGCAGGTCTGTATCTAAAGGGCCCGCCACTGGCTGTTAAAATAACTTTTTCCACAAAATCAGTTGTTTTATCCCTGTCAACAAGGCATTGAAAAATTGCTGAATGTTCACTGTCAACCGGAATTATACTGGCACCGGTTTTCTTTGCAGTTTCTGTCATCAGACGGCCTGCAGCAACTATAGACTCTTTGTTGGCCAAAGCTACATCTGTGCTCTCCAATAATGCATTATAGCTAGGCAATACACCAGCAAAACCAACAGCAGCTGACAAAACAGTATCAATCCTTCCGGATTCATTTTTTATTAAATTGTTTAATTCGTTTGCACCATAAAAAACTTTTGTTCTTTCAAAATTTTTATCTATATGAAAATTTCCGGTTATTACAGCGTATTCCGGTTCGAATTTCGCTATTTGCTTTTCAAGTTCAGAAATATTATTGTGGCATGACAGAAAAACTATCTTAAATCTGTCTCTATGTTTTTTTACAATATCTAAAGCCTGCACACCAATCGAACCTGTGGAGCCGATTATAGCAATATTCTTCATAATACAACTACCAACGTAATGTAAAAGTATAAAACCGGCGCAGCAAAAATAATTGAGTCTATTCTGTCAAGCATTCCACCATGACCGGGAAATAATTTGCCGCTGTCTTTCACTCCGGCACGTCTTTTAAACATCGATTCAACAAGATCTCCAATTGCACCAGCAGTAATAACAAATAAAGATGCAACTATGGTGTGGTAAACGGTAAATACGTCAAAAATTTGGGAATATATAAAACCGCCAAGAATTCCACCGATAAAAGCTGCAGCCAATCCCTCTAAACTTTTCTTAGGACTAATTACTTTATATAATTTGTGTTTTCCAAATTTGGTTCCGAAAAAGTAAGCAAAAGTATCACTAAGCCAAATTATTACAAATAGATAAAATATGTAATGATATCCGAAATGTCTGAGCAGTTGTATAAAAGATAGAAAAAACGGTATGTAAAAAACATTTAAAAGTGTAATTGAAATTGTTTTGAAGTTGTCATCAAGAGGATCTTTACTAAATAATTTCAAAATAAGTGATAAAAAAGACACGAGAAAAACGGCAAACAAAAAAACATTCAAGTTATTTATTAAAAAAGCAAAAGGAATTAGGAAAGCACCTATAAATGTCGGAAACTTTAAATATTTTAATTCAGAATTGCCAATTAAGGATGAAAATTCATATGTAGCAATTAAAATAATACATTCAAGTAAAATGAAAAAAGCAACGTCGTTCAGATATATTACTGCTAACATTAATGGTGGTATAATCAGTAGTGCAGTTATTATTCTTATAAGACGGTTATTCAAAAAAACTCCTTATAGGATTTTTCCAAATGTTAGCGAATCTGCTCATCTGTTCTACCAAAGCGCCTTATTCTCGTGGAATATTCATCCAAAGCCAAATCAAACTCATCTTCATAAAAACCAGGCCAAAGTGTCTGTGTGAAATAAAGTTCAGCATAAGCCAGTTGCCACAACATAAAGTTACTCAAGCGCTTTTCGCCACTTGTCCTGATTAATAAATCGATGTCAGCCAGCTCCGGATTATACAAAAAATTTCTAAAAAAATCGTCATTGTTCATTTCAACAGCTTCATTTTCAGAAAGCATACGGCAGTAAGCCTTTGCAGCATCAACTATTTCCTGTCTCCCCCCGTAGCTTAGACATAAATTAAGGGTGAGTCCAGTGTTTAGTGATGACATGTTCATTACATTTAATAACTTTTCCCGCACATCTTCGGGCAGTAGCTGCATTCGTCCGGAAACAACCAATTTTATATTCTGTTTTATGATATTGTTAAGCTCATTATCCAAAAATTCACTCAACAGCTTCATCAGTGATGTTACTTCATCTTTGGGTCTCAGCCAGTTCTCTGAAGAAAAAGCAAACAGGGATAACGCACTTATCCCTGTATTTGCGGCATGTGTAACAATGCGTTTAACAGCCTTTACCCCTTCTCTGTGTCCGAAAATTCTTGGTAATCCGCGACGTTTAGCCCATCTTCCGTTACCGTCCATTATGATTGCAACATGGTTAGGTAGTTGGTTCATTATATCTGCATAACCTCTTTTTCCTTTAAATCAGTAAGTTCATCTACTTTTAAGATATACTCATTTGTCAATTCCTGAATTTTATCTAAAGCTTTTTTTGCGTCGTCCTCGGAAATATTTTTGTCTTTCTCAAGCTTTTTAATTTCTTCATTTCCACTTCTTCGTTCATTTCTGATGGCTATCTTTGCATCTTCAGCCATTTGTCTGACCATTTTCATTATTTCCTTGCGTCTCTCTTCGGTCAGTGGCGGGAAAGGTACTCTTATGATGGTTCCGTCGTTTGAAGGGTTAAAACCCATATTGCTTGATTGGATGGCTTTTTCAATTTCAGATATCATGCTGGGATCCCAAGGCTGAATGGTGACAAGTCTTGCATCCGGCGCCTGTAAAGTAGCAACCTGCGAAATAGGTGTGGGGGATCCGTAGTAGTTCACCTTTACATTGTCAAACATTGTAACGGAAGCTCTCCCTGTTCTTACAGAACGTAACTCAGTCTTGTAATGTTCAATAGTTTTTTCCATAAGTTTTTTTACATCTTTAATTACATCATTATACATGGCTAACCCTCCACCAATGTGCCAATTTTTTCTCCTGTTACAATTTTTTTAAGATTACCTTTACCAAACAGATTAAAAACGATAATAGGTATACTGTTATCCATACACATACTTATTGCTGTTGAGTCCATAACTTTCAAACCTCTGTTTAAAACATCCAGATACTTGATCGAGCTAAACATTGTTGCTTCCGGGTTTTTTACTGGGTCGGAAGTATAAACACCCTCAACTTTTGTTGCTTTCATAACCACTTGTGCATTGATTTCAGATGCTCGTAACGTTGCAGCAGTGTCTGTGGTAAAATAGGGATTTCCTGTTCCGCCGCCAAAAATTACGACTCTGTTTTTTTCAAGATGTCTCATTGCTCTTCGTCTTATAAAAGGCTCTGCTATTTCCCGCATTTCAATTGCAGTCTGTACCCGTGTCTGCACGTTCAGCGTTTCCAGTGCATTCTGCAGTGCCAGTGAATTCATTATTGTGGCAAGCATTCCCATATAGTCAGCGGAAACCCTGTCCATATCTTTAGCTGACTCTGAAACACCCCTGAAAATATTTCCTCCTCCAATCACAACACCAATTTTCACACCCATCTTCTGCACTTCGCGGATTTCTTCTGCAATATATTTTACAGTATCCCCGTCGATACCGTAATTAAATTTTCCCATTAGAGCTTCACCACTAAGTTTTAAAAGAATGCGGTCAAATTTCATATCTCTTAGTTCTCCTTTACAGGTTGGGATTTACTGATTTTGTGATGAAAAATAAGCCCCTTCTCCATTAGAGGGAACGTTATATTATCAAAATACTCTACTTCGTAACGCTTGTAATTTTTAAAAATCTCAATAGATACAGCATTTTCAGGAAGTCTTATATTTAAATCACCAGCCTGTTCGTAAATGCTGTTTACTAAAGTTTCTCTGGAAATTTTGTCGTGATTGCTGATTATTTCCACAACTGCAGACCTAAATACATAAAATTTTATCCACGGAACTGTCACCATAAAAGCTGCATACAGTAAAACAATTACAATACTAATTTTTATTATTCTGATAATCATTTTTATTTTCCGCGTTAATATATTTATAATTATATCATTAAAAAGAATAGGTTTTCAATGAATAAGATTTAAAATTCTGTCAAATCTTATATTTATACCGTCACGGTTATCCCATGACCAGTAAATAATAAAAGCTTTGCCTTTAATCATTTTTTTATCGACAAATCCCCAATATCTTCCGTCAAAGCTGGAGTCCCTGTTATCCCCCATTACAAAATATTTGTTTTCCGGAATTACAAACCTTTCGGTATAAAATCTGCTGTCTATAAAAGAACTGAGGCCGTTAGAATTCGTGTATTTTGCGTAATTTTCTTTAACAAGGTTACCATTTCTGTAAACATCTTTCCCGTCTAACCTGATAGTATCCCCAGGGACACCGATAACCCTTTTTATAAAATCTTTGGAAGGATCAAGAGGATATTCGAAAACAATTATATCTTTGTATTTGGGTCCACTGGCGGCATAGGCAAGTTTATTTACCAAAATGTGATCCCCAATAAGCAATGTGTCAAGCATTGAGCCTGAAGGTATTTTATATGCCTGAACAAAAAAAGCTCTGATTATCATAGCTATGACAAATGCCACAACAATAGAATCCACCGTATCTTTGAATTTACTTTTCGTCTTTTTATCATCATTCATAAAATTTTTCCTTATTTATTTTTCATCACCAATTTTTAAAATAGCCAAAAATGCATCCTGAGGCACATCCACCTTGCCAACACGCTTCATTCTACGCTTGCCTTCTTTCTGTTTTTCCAAAAGCTTCTTTTTACGTGTAATGTCACCACCATAACATTTAGCTGTGACATTCTTCCTGTAAGCTTTTACCGTTGATCTTGCAATAATTTTGTTTCCAAGAGCAGCTTGGATAGCGACATCAAACATCTGTCTTGGTATTACTTCTTTTAACTTTTCAACAAGTTCCTTACCTTTGTAATATGCCTGCTCTCTGTGAACAATTATGCTCAAAGCGTCCACAGGTTCTTTATTGATCAAAATATCAAGTTTTACCATATCTGATTCACGATAACCCGCTGGCTCATAATCAAAAGACGCATACCCTTTGGAAGATGATTTTAATTTGTCGTAAAAATCCATGACAACCTCAGACAAAGGTATGTCATACTCAAGGATGACTCTTGTTTCAGAAATAAAGTTCATATTTTTCTGTATTCCCCTTCTCGTTTGCAGAAGCTGCATAACAGGACCAACGTAGTCACTGGGAAGTATTATTGTCGAGCTGATAAAAGGTTCTTCGATTTTTTCAATTTCTGTAATTTCAGGTAAATCCACCGGACTATCCACTTCCACAACAGATCCGTCTTTTTTATAGACATGGTAAACAACTGTTGGAGCAGTTGTTATAAGATCAATATCATACTCACGTTCAAGCCGTTCCTGAATGATTTCCATGTGTAACAGACCTAAAAAACCGCATCTGAAGCCAAAACCTAAAGCAGCGGAATTCTCTGGTTCAAAAGTTATAGAGCTGTCATTTAGTATAAGTTTTTCTAAGGCGTCTCGCAGGTTATCATATTCTTTGGTATCAACCGGATAAATTCCACAAAATACCACAGGTTTTATTTCCTTGAATCCAGGTAGCAAATTGTTGGCGGGGTTATTTACTAATGTTATTGTATCCCCGATTTTTACATCTTTAAGCTGTTTAACCCCAGCCATGATAAAGCCCACTTCCCCCGAACTAAGTTCTTCTTCAAAAAAAGGCAATGGGTTGAACACACCTATTTTATCAACCTCATATTCTCTGCTGGTAGCCAGAAACCTGATATTATCACCTACTTTTATCTTTCCATCGTAAACCCTCACCAGTATAATTACACCCTGATATGGATCATACCATGAGTCGAAAACCAATGCTTTGGTGGGTTTGGTATCATCACCTTCCGGTGGAGGGATGCGTTTTACGATTGCCTCCATTATATCCTTAGCACCTATCCCATTTTTTGCACTTGTCAAAATAGCCTCTGATGCATCTATGCCGATGAAATCTTCTATCTCTTTTTTGACTTTATCAGGTTCAGCACTGGGTAAATCTATTTTGTTAATTACAGGAATAAGCGCCAGGTCCTGATCAACTGCCATATAGACATTTGCAATTGTCTGAGCCTCAACACCCTGGGATGCATCTACAACGATCAAGGCTCCCTCACAGGCTGCCAGGCTTCTGGAGACTTCGTAAGTAAAATCCACATGTCCCGGGGTGTCTATCAGATTAAGCTGATAGGTATTCCCATCGTCAGCTTTGTAATTAAGTCTGACTGTTTGAGCTTTTATCGTTATCCCCCGTTCCCTCTCGATATCCATCCGGTCAAGGTACTGTTCTTTCATAAGACGTTTCTCAAGTGCGCCGGTAAGCTCAATAAGGCGGTCAGCCAAAGTGGATTTCCCATGGTCTATGTGCGCAATAATGGAAAAATTGCGTATAAATTTTTTATCCATCTGAATAAAACTAACTCCTTCCAACACTGGTGTATTTGAAGCCTATAGATTTCATCTTTTCAGGCTCGTAGATATTTCTTAAATCTGCCAAGTATAAATCTTTCATTATTGCCTTCATTTTGTTCATATCAAGTTTTCTGAACTGATTCCACTCTGTTAAAATCACCAGACAGTTTACACCTTCTGCCGTTTCATACTCGTCCTGGCAATAATGTACACGGTTACCGAAAATCTTCCTGGCATTTTCCATTGCAATGGGATCAAAAGCTTTTATACGTGCACCTTTTTCAAGCAGTTCGTTTATAATTGTGATAGACGGTGATTCCCTCATATCGTCTGTGTTGGGCTTAAAGGCCAAACCAAGTATTCCCAGAGTGTAATCTTTAAAAGCATTTTGTGCGCTATGATCAACACCTAAAAGTAAACCTATTTTTTCAACCATTTTCAATTTTTGGAGCTCATTAACTTCCACTGTAGTATTTACCAACTGAAAATCATATCCGTATGTTTTGGCAATGTAAGAAAGTGCTTGTGTATCCTTCGGGAAACATGATCCCCCGTAGCCCGGGCCCGGGTGCAAAAATTTAGGACTAATTCTTCCATCCATCCCCATTGCCTTTGCTACTTTATGAACATCTGCCCCCACTAAATCGCATAAATTGGCAACCTCATTAATATATGTAATTTTTAATGCAAGAAAAGCGTTGGAGGCGTATTTTATCATCTCAGCCGTTTCTATATTGGTTATAACAAAAGGAGCTTCATTCAAATAATGTGCACTGTAAACATCCTTCATTATTGCTACAGCTTCTTCACTTTCAGCTCCTATTACAATCCTGTCAGGCCTCATAAAATCATTGACGGCTGCTCCTTCCCTTAAAAACTCGGGGTTGCTGACAACATCAAATTTAAATTTGTTTTTTGTTATGTCTTTTATAATGCCTTTAACTCTCTGCCCGGTACCAACAGGAACAGTACTTTTATCAACAATTACTTTGTAACCATTTATGTTGTCCGCAATTTGTTTTGCAACTGCATCTACGTACTGCAAATCCGCCGAGCCGTCTTCTCTGGCCGGAGTACCTACTGCAATAAATATGACAAGATTATTTTTAACAGATTCCGATATATCAGTGGTGAATTTCAGTCTGCCGTCACGCGTGTTTCTATTTATAATAGACTCCAGTCCGGGTTCGTAAATTGGAATTTGACCTTTATTTAGTTTGTCAATTTTTGTTTTATCGATATCTACGCATGTTACATGCATACCAAATTCGGCCAGACATGATCCAGTTACCAAACCGACATACCCTGTTCCCACTACAGCAACTCTCATACTGAACTCTCCATTAAAATTTTGATGATTTGTTTTATATGAAAGATGTGGCTTTTTCAAGATTTAGTTTAGATATGACCAATATATAGTAAAAATAAGAAATTTGTTGACAACTGTTCTTTTTGGGGCTAATCAATCAACATGAGCAGAAAATATACATATATTTTATTACAAACCTTAAAGCGTTTTTCTTTTTCATGCTATTCATATTATTTCTTTTTTTTCTTTAATAAGTCTGTGAGGTGTACCGCGTAAGGTCTGGTATATATTTTAGCGATATAAAGGCCGCAGGCGGTACACCGCTTGCGGCCTTTTTTTTATCAACTATAGGAGGTTGTTATGATTGTAGTAATGAAAATCGGAGCATCAGATGCACAATTGAATCAGGTATGTAAAAAAGGCGAGGAAATGGGATTTAAGCCACATGTTATTTATGGAAAAGAACGAAATGTTGTAGGACTGGTTGGGCTTGGTAAAAATGAGATGGGGATAATTGAAGATATGGAAGGCGTTGACAGGGTTTTGCCGATAACAAAGCCATATAAGCTTGCCAGTAAAGAAGTCAAACAGGAGCATTCGGTTATTGATGTCAGTGGTGTGAGATTTGGAGGAGAAGAGATAAGTGTAATTGCAGGCCCTTGTGCAGTGGAAAGTGAAAACCAGATAATAAAAACTGCCGAATATGTTAAAGCTGCTGGAGCTAAGATGCTGCGCGGAGGAGCCTTTAAACCCCGCACAAGCCCGTATTCATTCCAAGGGCTTGGCGAAGAGGGATTAAAGCATCTTGCCAAAGCCAGAGAGGTCACCGGATTACCTTTTGCTACAGAGGTTGTGAATCCCAGAGATGTAGATTTGGTTTATAAATATACCGATATGTTTCAGGTAGGTGCCAGAAATATCCAGAATTTTGCGCTTTTGACTCTATTGGGACAGACTGATAAACCTGTACTTCTTAAAAGAGGTATGGCGACAACGATAGATGAATTTTTGATGGCTGCTGAATATATACTTTCAGAAGGTAATAAAAACGTTGTTTTGTGTGAAAGAGGTATCAGGACGTTTGAAACAGCAACCAGAAACACTCTGGACATCAGTTGTGTTCCTGTGGTGAAAGAGCGTTCCCATTTGCCTATAATTGTGGATCCCAGTCATGCAGCCGGGCACTGGCATTTTGTGCCTGCTCTTTCCAAGGCAGCAATTGCAGTAGGAGCAGATGGCCTTATTGTGGAAGTACATCCTGATCCTGAAAATGCCTTGAGCGACGGTGCCCAATCATTGAATCCCGATGCGTTTATTAAACTTATGGGACAAATTAGGACGGTTGCCCTATCGGTAGGTAGATATTTATAAAAAATAGATTCCTCTGCTGAACTAAAGTAGAAAACAACTGAAACTTTGTTCAGCAGGGAGTTTTTTGTCCTTGTTGCTAAATTGGATAAGGAAAAACTAACAGCTTACTTCAATTCTTGTCGAAGGCATTATTTCGTTACCTTTGCTAAAAAACAAAAAAGATAGAAAAATAAAAAATATAACCACAGATACAATAGCAAACCACAGATTGTAATAGCCCAATGGTACAAACAGACAAACAGTAATCCAGTGCAGAGCAATAATGTAGCCGGAATGCAGCTTTATTGGGAAGTCATGAAATCTGGAAATTACCGCCAGTCCACTCAGGTTCCATCCGTAAAGGGATATAATGCGGTGAAGGTTTAATACCAGATTTTTTTGATAATCCTGTGAGCTATCAATAAAAAATAAAGTAATATGAATGATTCCGGTTACCGCTGTAAGCATTAAGAATATTATTCCCGAAGTGAGAAAGCGTTTTTGTTGCTCTTCAAGACCCAGAGTAATATACAGATATAATACAATACTTACAGCCACAAAAAGTATTATAGAGATTACAAGTTCCAGAGCCAGAGATTCAAACAGTATAAAACCGAAAAAGAATATTACTCCGAGATTTATTGTCCAGAAACAGAAGACTTTTAATAGGCGACTGAAAAGACCTTTTGATTTATGCATCATGGAAAACATTACAGACAATGTTATTAGTGATACGGGAAAAGAAAAACCTAAAAAAAAAGTATTAAGCTGCAACTTTCTGAAAGGCAAAAGGTGGATATATTGATGATTCACAACAGCAAAAGCAGAAAAAAAAAGTCCAATTGAAAGACACAACAGGGATGCCTGGTGGAATTTAGCTGCAACGGGGACTTTCATTGTGAAAAAATCAAAAGGGAATAAACTAAAGGCTTTTATTCTTGTTCGTTCAACAATTAACGCCAAAATAACCGCAATACCAATAGATGCTATATAAATTTCAAAAAATGCAGTTAATGCATAACACACCGATAATAAGTAAAAAAATATAACGTTTTTACTGACCTGCTTTTGGTTTTCGGTAAAATAAAGGATAATGGTGCCGCCACTGCATAGATTAAAAAGAAAAATATGCAGACGCTCGAAATTAATCTCAGGTAAAATAAGGTGCATAAAGCCAAAGCTTAATGCAATAGTCATGGTTAGGAGTAAAAGCGTTTTGAGAGTTCGGGACATTAGATTGTTCTCCCTGAAAAGTGTTTGACTGCTTTTCTCCTTTTTTGCAGAAAGTCGGATTCTTCTTGAAAACGTGCTCTAACCCAGGCTGACAATTGCTGTTTAAAAGCGCCACCTTCGTTATGACAGCCAAACGAAAAATTTTTTGGGCATTTAATCCCATGTATTTTCTCAAAACCGTTCACAATGTTTATTTGTCCTTAATAGAAAATTTGTTGGCTTTCCTAACAAAAACGATGCCCTCATCTTTTTTATCGATTTTCAACACTGTTTTTATACGCATTTTATAATTGTCGGCATATCGGGCAAAAAATTTTCTGTGGTTTCGCTCACAAATGACCAGGTTTAAATAAGGTTTGTTATCGGTAGTAGCGTAAAGCGTGGTGTAGGAGTATAATCTCAGTCTGTTGTCGCTCTTGAAAGGAATCTCTTCTGGGAAAATGTCCTTTATTTCGACTGTCGAAGGTTTAAGCACAGCATCTTTCTTCCTCAATATTGTAACGAAATTGTTTGTGGCAAGCCCTCCCACGCTTTGTGTAAGACATACATCTCTTTGTTTAGGGGTTATTTCCTGTGGATAACAGTCAGTCATAATTTTAAATGCTTCAGCTATCTGTGCCAATCCGGAAGCCCCTAACGGATGGCCTCGGGACTTGAGACCACCTGATATATTAACAGGTAACCGTCCGGTGTGATATCCCTCTTTGTTCATGTAGAATTTTTTGATATCTTCACGTTTTAAAAGTCCTGTATCAAGCAAGCCTATTATTTCAAATGGGGTAAAAGCATCATGTATTTCAGCAAAATCAATTGATTCCGGAGATATACCTGCCATTTTATATGCCTGGGAGGCAGCCGTTTTTGTGGATGCAAAAGAGGTAATGGTGGGTCGTTTTGCAAGAGACTGACGGTCTGTACCCTGACCTATGCCAATAATTTCGATTTCCCCTTTTGAAGAGGATAATACTATGGCTGCGGCACCGTCACTTACCGGTGAACAGTCAAAAAGCCGTAAAGGTGTTGAAATTAATTTACTGTTAAAATATTTGTCCTTTGTAATTGGCATTTTCAAATGAGAAATAGGATTCATCGAACCGTAGTGGTGATTTTTGATTGCCACTTCACAAAGTATATCCTGGAATTTCGATGGACTAATTCGGTTTTCGTATCTGAAACGATTTGCCACAATTGCTGCCAACGCAGGCATTGTAACACCTGTCTTTCTTTCGTATGGGTCTATAACCTGTGAAATCAGCCTGGTGACATCCTTTCCTTTAAGATCGGTCATTTTTTCAGCACCGATAACCAAAACATTTTTGTACAATCCGCTTCTGATTGCGGCATAAGCGCTGAAAAAAACTGCTGCACCAGTGGATGAAGCTGTTTCAATACGCACAGCTGGCTTACCGAATATTTCAAGTTTATCTGTTATGTAAGATGCGATATTCCCAACATTTGTAAAGCCTTCAGGGTTCATAAGCCCTATAAAGACTGCGTCTATTTCGCTTTCGGCAACAGTGAGCTTACTGAAAGCATTTTGAATGATGGTGACAAGGCTCGAGTTTGTTTTACCAAATTCAGAGAGAGAAGCGTCTCTTATAAATACCCTTTGCATACTGGCAGTATACAGTGACTGGTTTATGCTGTCAAATAATATAGTTTGCTGATGTCACACATTATTTGCAAATTGCATTAAAAAATATACTCTTTTTGCAAAAAAATGGGGGCAGCCAAAAAAGTCAAAGCTTGAAAAAAGGAATTATCCAACTATAATGACAAAAAAAATTGGAGTGTTTTTTATGAAAGTCAAAAGTGAAGATTATAAAGTAAAGGATATTAGTCTTGCTGATTATGGCAGAAAGGAAATATCTATAGCTGAAAAAGAGATGCCAGGACTTATGTCCATCAGAGAAAAATATGCTAAAGAAAAACCTTTAAAAGATGTAAAGATTTCCGGCAGTTTGCATATGACTATTCAAACAGCCGTGCTTATTGAAACATTGGTGGAACTTGGTGCAAATGTCAGGTGGGCAAGCTGTAATATTTTTTCCACCCAGGATCATGCGGCGGCGGCTATTGCTGCTTCTGGTGTGCCCGTTTTTGCATGGAAAGGTGAAACCCTTGAAGAGTATTGGTGGTGTACAGAACAGGCTTTATCTTTTGAAAACGATGCCGGGCCCAACCTTATAGTTGATGACGGTGGAGATGCCACATTAATGGTTCATCTGGGATATCAGGCAGAAAAGAACCCTGCTGTTCTGGAGAAAACACCTGAGGGCGAAGATGAGCGTGAGCTTTATAAAAGATTAGCTCTTATACAGCAGGCAGATCCTTCAAGGTGGGAGAAGGTTATTAATGACCTTAAGGGGGTTTCAGAAGAGACAACCACTGGTGTGCACAGGCTGTATCAGATGATGAAAAATAATACATTACTTGTGCCTGCAATAAATGTTAACGACTCGGTTACAAAGTCTAAATTTGACAATCTGTACGGATGTCGTGAGTCCCTTATTGATGGGATAAAAAGAGCTACAGATGTAATGACAGCCGGCAAGGTAGCAGTTGTTTGTGGCTATGGGGATGTGGGGAAAGGTTGTGCTCAGGCTCTAAGAGGTATGGGCTCAAGGGTTATAGTTACGGAAATTGATCCGATTTGTGCTTTGCAAGCTGCTATGGAAGGATATGAAGTCAAAACAGTTGAAGATACTCTAGGAAAAGGAGATATATATATTACAACAACAGGCAATAAAGATGTCATACGTGTCGAGCATATGGAAAAAATGAAAGATCAGGCAATTGTCTGTAACATTGGTCACTTTGATAACGAAATACAGGTAGAAAAGTTGAATAATTATCCCGGAATAGTAAAGGAAAATATAAAACCTCAGGTGGATAAATACAGCTTTCCTGACGGGCATGAAATATTTCTCTTAGCTGAAGGGAGACTTGTGAATCTCGGGTGTGCCACCGGGCACCCTTCTTTTGTAATGTCCAATTCTTTTGCCAATCAGGTTTTGGCTCAAATTGATCTTTGGAAAAATAGGAATGAATATAAACCTGGCGTATATATGCTACCTAAAAAACTCGATGAAGAAGTTGCAAGGCTGCACTTATCCAAAATTGGTGTCAAACTCACGAACCTCACCAAAGAACAGGCAGATTATATAGGTGTTCCTGTGGACGGCCCTTACAAGCCAGATCATTACAGATATTAATAAAGCAGCAGGGGATTTCCTGCTGCTTTTCTTTCTCCAGTCAGTCAATAAAAATCCTTAACTATTGAAGTAAGTTGTGCTATTTGTAGACTAAAAATAGAAAGGTATTATGAAAAATACAAGTTTGAAGCATCAGTTTATTCTTATTATTGGTCTGTCATTACTGCTTCACCTGATAATCCTGGTGTTATTCCTCCTCTTTTCCAGATACCAACATTACAAAGACAGCACAAAACTTGCCTATGAAAAACAGATGGAACACGGTAAAGAAAAGGTCAAAAGAGAAGTTTTGCAGATGTATAATATTATTGATTTTGAGTTGGAAATATATAAGCAGAATGTGAAAAAAAGAATAATGGAAAGAGCTTACGAAGGGTACAGTATTGCCTGGTCTATTTTTAACAAATATAAAAATGAAAAATCAGAAGCTGAAATCAAGGCGATGATTGTCAGTGCTCTTCACAATGTACGATTTTTCAATGGAAGAGGTTATTATTTCATTAACGATATGGATGCCAATGTAGTTATGTCCCCCATTATGCCGGAGGAAGTGGGTAATTCATACATAAATACTACAGAGGTGGATAATAAGTCAGTTTTAAAAAAAATCATAACTACGGTTAACAAGCAAAAAGAAGGTTTCATCACTTACAAAACATATCTGCCCGAAAGTGAGTTGCCTACCACTAACTCTTATTACAAGAAAATATCATTCGTAAAACTGTTCGAGCCTTTCAATTGGATTATTGGCACCGGGGATTACAGATACGGCAATATAATAGAATTAAAAGATAAAGTTATTAAAATGATTAACAGAAGAAAATATGGGGTAAACGGGTATTTTTTTGTTTACGATTTTAATGGCTTATGCCTGAGTCTACCCGCTGACAGGAGCAGGGAATATTCCAACCTGATAGGTATGAAAGATGTTACAGGAGAATCTGTAATAAAAAAAGCTATAAGTATTGCATCAAAAGGCGGCGGTTTTATGACGTGGTATTTTAAGTCTTTGGTGGAGGATAAGCCTTTAAAGAAAATAGGATATATAAAAGGTGTAGATGAGTTAAATATTTGGTTTGGAACCGGAATATATGTGGATGAAATTTCTTCTGCTTTTGCTAAACAACTGGAAGCTTACAAAAACATAACTGCCAGAAATAGTGCAGCCATTTTGCTTACTCTCGTTTTTGTTTACGTAATAATTTATCTACTTACAAGAAAATTAGTAACTAATCTCAGCAAAGATATAGACCTGGTGAGCATTTCTTTTGATAAAGCCCTGAAAGATGATAAGCTTATAGAGAAAAATATTACCAAAATGAATGAGTTACAGTCTTTAATAGATTCTTTTAATAATACGTTACGTAAAAAACATCTTTTTAACAGAATAGCACAGGAAAAAAAACGCCAGTTTGCGACACTTTTTGAAAAATCTGCCGAGCCTATGCTTATCCTTAATAAAAACGGATTTATCGACTGCAATAATGCCGCATTAGCTTTTCTTGGCTATACAGAGAAGGGAAATATTCTAAAACATCCTTCAAAAATTTCTCCTGATTTACAGCTGTACGGAAAAACCGTTAAATACTATGATGAAGTGATTAAGGAGCTTTATGAAACAAAAGGTGCAAAAAGCTTTGAATGGATACATTTTAAATCCGATGGAACACATATTTACGTTGCTACAATGCTGACATTCATAGAACCTCAGGATTTTATTTTTTGCACATGGAGGGATATCACAAAACGAGTGGTTGCCGAGAATGAGCTTTTAAATGAAAAAAATAAACTTGCCACAATGCTTGAAAGTATTAAAGACGGTGTGGTCATCGTTGATCTCGATTGCAGTATTACATATGTAAACGCTGCTTTTCTGAATATAACCGGCTATAATAAAAAAGAAATATTGTTTAAAAACTTTGATGAACTTTTATCATTTTATGATTTATCCACGACAAAGGCCGATTCATTCAAGGTAGCTTACGTTTTAGCTTCCAGAAAAAGCTACACAAATTTACATGGTCAAAGAATAATCACAAAAGAAGGGATTGAACGGATAATTTCAAAAGCAATAACTCCGATTCTTAATGAAAAAAATGAGTTAACCGGTGCTGTAATCACTTTGAGGGATATAACGGAAAATGTTATTTTTCAGCAGAAGAAAGCCAGGTATGAAAATTTACACTCTATTGCGATATTTACAGGAAGTATGGCTCATGAGTTTAACAATATTTTAACAGGAATACTTACAAATGCTTATTTGGCAAAAAAGATATCCGAATCTTCCAATGTTCACAATTTTATAACAAAGATAGAAGAAGCGGTTTTGGAAGCTACGAAAACCACCAATAAGCTTTTGAAATATACAGAAACAGGTGATTTACAAAAAGGTGTCACAAGTTTATTTGATATGATAAAAGATACAGCAGACTTTGTTTTCGCGGAATCTGAGATTTCTGTTAATGTTAATTATGATGACAATGTCTGGGAAATAGAGATTGATAAAGTAAAAATCAGTCAGTTGCTTAATAATATCTTTGTTAATGCCAAGCAGTCTATAGACGGTAACAACGGGAAAGTTGCTATAACTGTTGAAAATGTAAAACTGGATGATGAAAACCACTATTCATTAAAAAATGGCAGATATGTAAAAATCAGAGTAAAAGATAATGGCAGAGGTATACCTGCAAAGTGGCATGATAAAATATTTGAGCCATATTTTACTACAAAAAAGCATAACAGTGGAATAGGTTTGTTTCGTGCAAAAAACATAGCGGTTAATCACGGTGGCACAGTAAAGTTGATTAATTCTGATGAAAGTGGGACTTCTTTTGATATTTTGTTGCCTGCTTTTGAAATCGGGGATGCTTTAGCGGAAAACTTTTCAAATAAAGAAAAAGAATTAAAACTGGATAAGCTTAGGTTTTTGATAATTGAGAAAAACGATATAGAAAGAGAAAGTTTAAAAAGTGTTTTGGAGTTTTTGGGTAATTATGCAGAAACAGCGGCTTCTTTTCCACAGGCCGGAAACATTTTGAGTGAAAATGACCTTTTTAATTTTTATATTGTTGGTGTTTCTTCAGAAGATGAGAAAGAATTTAGTGAATTTCTCAATTTCCACAAAGATGTGTTAGCTGATTATTCAGTGGTAGTTGTGTGTGAATTGCCCAAAACTGTTTTACCTGATGCATTAAGCAGTAACAAAAAAATTAATAAAATTGTCTATAAACCGCTGAAAATGGCAGAGTTGGAAAATATTGTAAAATTTGCAGGAACTAAAGGGTGAAAGCGTTTTTTATGTGAGATATTTTCCCCGAGTCGATGGATATTACATCAAAACGACATTTCTGCTCGTGTTGATAGAATTTTTTGATATATACCTGGGCTGATTTGATAATTTTATACTGTTTTCTTCTATCCACTGATTCAGCTCCTGTGCCGAACTGCCGGCTGCTTCTGCTTTTAACTTCAATAAAAACCAAAGTCTCATTCTGCAGAGCTATGATATCTATTTCACCGAAGGGAGTTCTGTAGTTTTTTTCTATTATCTGATATCCCTCTTTTTTTAAAAAAGCAGCGGCCTTTTGTTCTCCGGCATTTCCTTTTCTGCGCTTAAACATTTTTTAGAAAGCTTTTCCTGTGAATAGGTGTAATCCCATACTTTTTAATGGCTACGATGTGCTCTTTTGTGCCATAACCTTTATTTGAAAACCAATTGTAAACATCGTATTTATAATGAAAATTTTCCATCAGCTTGTCTCTATACACTTTGGCAAGTATTGATGCTGCCGCCACTTCTCTATATTTGTCCTCTGCTTTAAAAGGGTGAATATGCGGGCGGTTGAGATTTTTAAGAGGGACAGCATCTGTCACGATTTCATCAAAAATGTGATTTAATTTTTGGATTGCAAGATGCATCGCCTGTTTAGTTGCCTTGACAATGTTTATGTTATCAATAATATTACTGCATACTATACCAAAACCGTATGCAAGGGACTCTTCTTTTAGTAGTTTAGACAGGATTTCTCTTTTTTTTGCTGAAATTTTTTTAGAATCTATGATTCTGGTGTCATTGAAGTTTTCAGGTAAAATTACCGCGCAGGCCACAACCGGCCCTGCCAGACAACCCCTGCCTACTTCATCAACACCAACTCGTAGCATTAAGATTTCCTTTTACTTTCTATTGCCTCAGCCAGCCAGATTGACCAGTGCTTTATACCTTCACCTGTTTTGCAGGATGTTTGGAAAATCTTAAGGTCAGGCTGTATCCCTTTTGCGTATTTTATGCATTCTTCTGTGTTGAAATCCACATGTTCCAAAAGATCTGTTTTGTTAATAATTAAGGCTGAGGAAACCCTTATCATGGAAGGATATTTCGCCGGTTTATCATCACCCTCGGTGGTACTTATGACAACAACCTTGCAGTCTTCCCCTAAATCAAAGCTTGAAGGGCAGACAAGATTGCCCACATTTTCAATGATAAGTAAGTCCATGTTGTCCAAATCAAATTGCTCAAGGGATTTCTCTATACCTGATGCTTCCAGGTGGCATGCCCCCCCTGTATTTATCTGATGTGCTTTTATCCCCAGTTTTCTTATGCGTTTCGCGTCGTTATCTGTTTGCAAATCCCCTTCAATAACCCCTATGTTGTATTTATCCTTCAGTCCGGTTAATGTGGACTCCAATATGCTCGTTTTGCCGCTGCCGGGAGAAGAAACAAGGTTCAGAACAAAAACTCCCTTTTCTTTGAATAACTCTCTTAAAGCGTCAGCTTTTTTTATATTTTTTGAAAGTATCTTTTCTTCAATGTTGATTTTTTCCATCAGTCCACCTCTATTTCTTTTATACTTAACTCTTCTCCGCTTAAAATTTCCATCTTGTATGACCCGCAGTTACTGCAGGAAAAAAACATCTCACTGTAGGTATCTTTTTTCCCACAATTATTACATTTGCCTACTATAGGTATATGCTCTATCAGTAATTCAGCGTTTGCAGCCATTGTATCTTCTTTTAGGGCATCAAAGGCGAATTTGAGGGAATTTTCTTCAATTGCAGTAAGTTGCCCAATTTTTAAGCAAACTTTGTTTATTTTTATGGCACTGTTTTCTGTTGCAGTGTTTATTGCTATATCAAGGACGTTTTGGGCTATACTGGCTTCGTGCATAATATATATTTATTCCTGAAACTATATCCAGTCAACCGAAATTTATTTTGCCCCCTCCCATTTTTTTTAAGAGCTGCGACAACAGCGGAATATTATTGGTGAGATAGTGAAGTGGAAAAATGGTAAATTGTTGAGTAGTTAAGTGGTTGAGTGGTGTATTATTATTAAGCATTAAGTGCTAAGTGTTAAATTTCACGAATCTTAAAAACCAATGCAAATCATAACATGGTAACCCCTGTTAAATCCATCTTTGATATGTTGCAAAGCAACAATTAACTTTGAACGTTGAACCTTGAACCTTGAACCTTGAACATATCTCATACTCATTAAACGCCAGGCGTTGCGGATTACGAATACAATTGCTAAAATTTAATATAAAATTCGCTTTAAGTTTTATGAAAAACTATTAGTATAGAGCTTATGGAAAATTTAAAATTTTTATCCGATATTACAAATCTGCTTTTAAATTTTAGCAGCAGCAAAAATGTGCTTAATGAGCTTACCCGATTATTGGCAAAATATTTGTCATCCGAAGTATGTTCGATATATACTTACGACGAAAAGAAAGAAGTGCTTGTACTCAAGGCGACTTACGGTTTGAATCAGGCATCCGTCGGCAATGTATCTATGTCGGCTCAGGAGGGGCTGACAGGTACTACGTTTTCTTCCGGCAGCTATCAGTTCATTGCCAATGCCTCGGCGCATCCCAAGTTCAAATATTTCCCGGGTATTGGTGAAGATCCGTATAACACGTTCATAGGCATCCCTTTGAAAAAGCAGGAAGAAACATTCGGAGTGCTGGTTTTCCAGTTTATAGATAGCCCTGAAGATTCGAATGTTTTGAAAATGCTCCTTGAGACTATCGGAAATATGCTTTCAGGTTTTTTGAAAAACCATACCCTTCTGAACAGCAATATAACCAGACCTCAGAATTATGACGAGGAAATGGTAATACAGGGGATACCTATTTCCGAAGGGATTTCCATCGGTAAACCTGTTCATATGGTCTATCATTTTCTTGATGATGACAGTAAAGTGAAGGATGTTGCCAGAGAAGAAGAGAGGTTGAAATGTTCCTTTGAGAAAACCAAAAATGAAATAATGTCCGTTATCAATAATATCGATTCGGGAAATCTTAGAATTGACAAGGAAATTTTTCACACGCACCTTATGATTTTATCCGACGGTTCATTCAGGGATGATATTTTTCACCATGTCCTTAATCTTGGGCGTTCCGCTGCTTACAGTATCAGGCATGTTTCGGATAAGTTTATAGAGCGTTTCAAAAAAATAGATGATCCTTATCTGAAGGAGCGTGCAGCCGATATAGAAGATGTCTGCAACAGGCTGCTGAAAAACCTGGGAGTCATTGAGCGTCATATTTCACTGGAAAAGGAAAGTATTATTGTGTCCAATCAGCTGGGACCTGGAGACACGGCCTCTCTGGATCTTTCAAAGGTGAAGGGAATTGTTACTGAGGAGGACGGCCAGACGTCGCATATGGCACTTATTGCCAGGGGAATGGGTATTCCTGCTGTAAGCGGTATAGAGAATGTTATTGATATCACTGAATATGCTAAAAATATGATAATTGACGGGTATGAAGGTAAAATAATCATAAATCCTTCGGAAAGCACCAGAAACAAATATTTATCGATGCAGTCGCAATTGCAAGCATCAGGTGCAACTATCGAAAAACTTCCCCACGAAATAGTCTGTCATATGGGGCGTAAGGTTTATTTGGGGGCAAATGTTGCAAGTATACTTGATGCCGATAAAGCCCAGGAGTTAGGCGCTTTTGATATAGGTCTTGTCAGAACGGAAATTTTTTATCTTGCTGAAGGAGAGGAAAATTTCAATATTGAGGCTCAAAAAAAGATATATCAGTCTATTTTGAATAAGTATACTAACGGAGCTGTAACGTTCCGCCTTCTGGATATAGGGGCGGATAAGATGGCAAAGTACTCAGCCAAAGAGCAGAACCCTGCCATGGGGCTGCGGGGGGCGCGGTTTCTTATTAAGAACGAAACGTTGCTGCAAACCCAGCTGGAAGCTTTGCTGGATTTGAATGATTCCAGGGTAAAACTGCTTGTTCCTTTTGTGGCAAAGCCCGAAGAATTTTATGAGATAAAGGATATTATCAAAAGAAAAGCCGAAACAATGGGAGTCAATATGCCGCCGGTGGGTGTGATGATTGAAATCCCTTCCATAGTTTTTGCACTGGAAAAGCTGGATGATGAGGCGGATTTTTATAGCATCGGAACCAATGATCTGTTTCAGTATTTTTTTGCGGCGGATAGAAACAATAGTCAGATTTTCAGCAAGTATAAAATACTATCGGAATCCTTTATGAAGTTTATGAAATTTATTTGCACCAAAATTTCTCAAAACGGCAAAGATGTTGAGATTTGCGGGGAGATAGCACATGAGGAAGAAATTTTATACAGCCTTATCGAAATGGGTTATTCCAAGTTCAGCCTCAATCCCTATCTGATGAGCAAGGCTTCCGAGCTTATAATTGACAGATGTAAGCGCTAAAATTAGGCAGATATTTTTTTGAAAAAAAAGAAGCATCTAATCTTAAAACTCCAGATATGATAATTTTGCAAGGTTGCCAACAAGATTTTTGTTGACTTTGGGAAATCATATTGTTATAAAGTTTGTCCTTATACGATACGTTAAGGGTTTTGAACCGTCTATTTGTGTTTAAGAACAGCGGAGGTGATTGGAATGTTTGCAATTATAAAAACTGGTGGCAAACAGTACACGGCGAAACCGGGTGATATTGTGAATGTTGAAAAGATAGATGCGGAAAAAGGTGGTATTGTTGAACTGAACAATATACTGGCCGTATCTGATGGTGAGGAATTCAATTTTGGAAAGCCTTATCTTAATAATGTTTCAGTTGAAGCTGAGGTTATCGACCAGATTAGGGGTAAAAAAGTAACTGTATTTAAAAGAAAGCCGAAAAAAGACTATAAAAGAAAGTACGGTCACAGGCAGTATTTTACAAAACTGAAAATAAAAGAAATAAAGATTAACTAGGAGGCTGTTATGGCTCATAAAAAAGCTGGTGGTAGCACAAGAAACGGCAGGGACAGTGAAAGTAAACGCCTCGGAGTTAAGCGTTTTGGCGGTCAGTATGTTAAGGCCGGTAATATAATTGTCAGACAAAGAGGTACGAAATTTAAACCAGGAAAGAATGTAGGGCTTGGTAAGGATTATACCATTTTTGCTCTCCAGGAAGGCTATGTCCAATTTGAAAATAAAGGCAGGAAAGGAAAATTTATATCTGTCCTTGATGAAAAACGTGTTTAGTCTGTTAAAATAGCCTCTGTTTTCTGCAGAGGCTGATATCTTCCCATGAAATTTCTTGATACTATCAAAATTAATGTAAAAGCCGGAGACGGCGGTAAAGGCTGTGTAAGCTTCAGACGGGAAAAATACGTCCCCCGTGGAGGACCGGATGGCGGCAACGGTGGACATGGAGGGAGTATTTTTCTGGTAGGTGACAGATCCAAGTATACGTTGCTGGATCTTAACTATATGACTAACTATTCGGCTGAGCGGGGAGAGCATGGCAAAGGTAAAGATATGCACGGAAGAAAAGGGAAGGATTTGGAAATTAAAGTGCCGCTGGGAACAATTGTAAAGGATGCTGATACTTTTGAGGTGCTTGGTGATATAACGGCTGACGGGCAGAAGGTTCTTGTTGCAGAAGGTGGGAAAGGCGGCAGAGGAAATATGTCTTTCGTAAATTCCACAAGGCGGGCACCCAGGATTGCAGAGGAGGGGCAACAAGGGGAGGAAAGAAGACTGTTTTTAGAGCTAAAGCTTATAGCTGATGTCGGCGTGGTAGGTTTCCCAAACACCGGTAAATCCACTTTTATTTCGGTGGTTTCAGCTGCCAAACCTAAAATAGCTGATTATCCTTTTACTACGATTACTCCAAATTTGGGAGTGGTAAAAAGCAAAACTGGCGGTTCTTTTGTAGTAGCCGACATGCCGGGGCTTATTGAAGGCGCACACGATAACGCCGGTTTAGGTGTAAGGTTTTTGAAACATATGGAGAGAACAAAAATTTTTCTACACTTTGTCGATTCTTCCGCAGAGTCTTCCCTTATAGACAGATACGAAACTATACGGAAAGAATTATCCCTGTATTCTGAAAAACTGGCTTCTAAAGAAGAAATCGTAGTAGCAACGAAAACAGATGCCAGTATAAAAGCCAATATTGAAGAATTCAGAGAATATATTTTTTCAAATTATAATAAGCGCTTATTTTTTATTTCATCGGTTACAGGTGAAGGTATTGATGAATTGTTACAGGCAATCTGGGAAAAGATAGAGAGTCTTCCGAGGATGGATTAATTATGGATAAGCTGGGAAATATTATAGCCGAATATCTCCCCGAAAATGTTTCACATATAATCAAAATAAGTGCTGTATATAAATATGTCGTCGGCGAAAGAATCTGGAAAGTTTCCAAACCTGTTAAATATGACGGAAAAATTTTAACTGTGGCAGTTTTTGACAATATCTGGATACAGGAGCTTTCATTTTTAAAGCAGGACATCATAAACAAGCTGAAATCTGAAGGTGCAAATGTTAGCGATATAAAGTTTGTGCATAGATTTAAGCCGCTTACCCAGGAGAAAAAATTTTATAAGCGGGCAGTAACAGAAAAAGAAATGGTTTTTGTGGACAGGTTTTCCAGTTTTATAAAGGATGATTCTTTGAGACAATCGTACAGAAAAGCATTAACATCTTATTTCCAAAGGTATTCACTGAGAGACTTTTTTCTTGAATAATTCCAAATAGTGTGTATTTTATCTGCTGGAGAGAATGATGACATTAAATATTGTAAAATTTCCAGATAAAACGTTACGTAACAAAGCCAAACCTGTTGCAGAGTTGGATGAAACAGTGCTGAAGCAACTGGATGACATGGCAGAAACGATGTATAATGCTCCGGGGGTTGGCTTGGCAGCTCCTCAGGTGGGTATTAGTAAAAGATTAATAGTGATGGATGTGAGCAGTGAGGGAGAACCAAAGAAACTGATTAAGCTAATAAACCCGGAAATAATTGAGTATTACGGGGAGGAGTCCGGAGAAGAAGGGTGCTTAAGTCTCCCCGGAGAGTATGCAGAAGTAAAAAGAGCTGAAAAAATTATATACCGCGCAATGGATGAAAATGGTCAGGAGTATGAAGAAGAAGCTTCAGGATTAATAGCAAGGGTCATTCAGCATGAAGTGGACCATTTAGATGGGGTTTTGTTTATTGATAAATTAAGTTCTTTAAAACGTGACATGATAAAAAAGCGGATAAAAAAACGAATAATACAGGGCGATTACTGATTTTTGTTTGATAATTACCCTTTTTTGCGCAAGATAATTCTCCTAAAAATCTCGACAAACAGATGTTTTTGATGTATGAAAGTATCCGAAAATATAAGTGTGGGTGCTGATTATGCAGGATTTCCTGAAAAAATATGAAAAAAAATCTAATTATGTTAAAAATCTTGTTAATCTTTACGAAGCTGGCAATACAGTTCCATTTATTGCCCGGTATCGTAAGGAACAGACAGGAGGTATGGATGAAATTGAAATAAGAGCATTACTGGAAGATTACGAATATTATCTGAGTTTAAAAAATAGAAAAAAAGATGTTTTGGCAAAAATTGATGAAAAAGGTAAATTGACTGATAATCTTAAAGCAAGTATTTTAAATGCCAACACGTTGAAAGAAGTTGAGGACTTATATTTACCTTACAAGTCGAAACGTAAAACAAAGGCAGAGATTGCAAGGGAAACCGGGCTGGAAACACTTGCTGATATTATTAAATCAACTGAAAATGAAAGTGAGATATATTCTCATGCAGAAAATTATATCAATAATGAAAATGTAAATTCCGCGGATATTGCTGTTACAATGGCCTGTGATATTATTGTTGAGGAAATTGGACATGATATCGAAATAAAAAACAGGCTTAGGGAACTGTTTTTCCATAAAGGTGTTCTGACTTCCTTCGCAAAAGAGATGAAAACCAGGCAGTTTGAAGATTACTATGATTTCAGCTGTCCTGTAAAAAATATGGCTGAACACAGAATCCTGGCCATATTCAGAGGCGAGTCTCAAAAAGAATTGAGAGTTAAAATTGATGTGGAAGAAGAGCTTCTTTTTAACAGTATATACAGTATTCTGCAAAACAGAGAAATTGCTTTGAACAGCATGGTTATCAAATCCGTTCACAAAGCATTAAAAAGAATGCTTGAGCCTTCATTAGAGCTGGAATTACGTAATGAACTGAAGAATAAGGCAGAAAAACAGGCGATAAAAGTATTTGCCGAGAATCTGAAAAATCTTCTTTTAACACCGCCTGTGAAAAACAGACGTATTCTGGGAATCGATCCGGCTTTCAGGACGGGGTGTAAGTTTGCTGCTGTGGACGAGAGGGGAAGATTGCTTGATTACGGTGTTATTTATCCAACGGAACCCCAAAGTGATTATATTAACAGCAAAAATACACTTCTTGATGTAATAAAAGAGCACCGTATAAACATTATAACAATTGGAAACGGAACGGGTAGCAGACAGACGGAAGAATTTGTTGATAAAGTTATCCAGGAAGAAAACCTTGATATCACCTACACAATAGTCAGCGAAGCAGGGGCCAGCGTTTATTCTGCAAGTGAGGAAGCGGCAAAAGAATTTCCCGCTCTTGATGTAACCATCAGAGGTGCTGTGTCTATTGCCAGAAGGGTTTTGGATCCTTTAGCTGAATTTGTAAAAATCGATCCTAAGTCTATAGGTGTTGGGATGTATCAGCACGATGTAAACCAGAAGCTTCTTCAGAAAACCCTTGATGAAGTGGTTGAGGATGTTGTTAACAATGTAGGTGTCGATTTAAATACGGCAAGCCCTTCCCTTCTTAAATATGTTGCCGGTCTGAACCGGAATATCGCTGATAAAATATATAAACTGAGGCAGGAGAAGAATAAGTTCTCTTCACGTAAGGATCTGCTGAAGGTTACAGGTATAGGAGAAGACATTTTCAGGCAGTGTGCAGGCTTTCTGAAAATATATGATGGTGATGAGCCCCTGGATAAAATGTTTATTCATCCCGAAAGTTACGACTTTGTGTATTCGCTATTAAGCCATCTTAATGTAAATGTAAAAAATGCCAATATGCTTTCCCTTGCTCTGAAAAATAAGAATATCAGTGAAATTAAAAATAAATTTGATGTGGGTGAACTGACATTTCAGGATATCATTGAAAATCTGCAGAAACCTGATCTGGATATTAGAGATAATGTTGATCCCCTTGTGTTTAAAAAGGGTATTCTTAGGATAGAAGATTTGAAACCCGGAATGCAGTTGACCGGCAAAATTACCAATGTGGTGGATTTTGGAGCATTTGTAGATATTGGTTTGAAAAATGACGGCCTGGTTCATATCTCAGAAATTACAGAAAGGTTTGTAAAACATCCGGGCGAGGTTGTGTCTGTCGGGCAAGTGGTAACAGCACGGGTCATTAACGTGGATGAAAGTCGTGGAAGGATAAGCCTGTCTTTACGATAAATTTTATGATGATGGAATGATGTTTTGCAAGAGAATACTTTGAATAAAATACTTGTTTTTAATCCATCTTTTATCGGTGATAGTATTCTTACCACACCCCTTATAACAGTAATTAAAAAACTCTATCCCAAGAGCAAAATATCTTTTTGTGTTCGTCCGGAATCTTCAGAACTGTTTGAGTGTTTGGAAGATATCAATGAAATGATAATTTTTGATAAGAGAAACAAAGACAGGGGGTTGAAAGGGATAATAGATTTTTCCCAAAAACTCAGAAATGAAGGCTTCGATTTGATTATTTCGCCTCATAAGTCTTTTCGAACGGTAATTTTGCTGAAGTTAAGCGGTTGCAAAAATATAGTGGGATTTAAAGAGGCAGCGTGCAGTTTCCTTTTTGACAGTAATGTGCACAGGGATATGAATCTCCACGAAGTGGAACGTAATTTATTACTTTTATTTAATATTAGTGAAGATTATTCATTCGATGAAATAAAAAAAATGGCTGAATATCCTAAGGTATGTAGTGACAGTGAGTACGAGAAGAAATTGCGAATTTTGTTTAAATGTTTAAAAAAAGATTGTAGAAAAATAGCGTGTATAGCACCAGCAAGTGTTTGGAATACGAAAATGTGGCCAGTTGAACACTATGCCAGAGTTATAGAGAAACTTTTCAGTGAGCATATCTATTCTTTGGTGATTGCTTCCAAAAAGGAGTACTCAGTAATTAGACGGCTTAAAGATGAATGTAGTGTTCCTTTTCTTGACTTTGCCGCTAAAACGTCACTTTCTGAGCTTTCTGCCATAATAAAAAATATCGATATACTGTTATGCAATGACAGTGCCCCAATGCATATTGCTGCCAGTCATAAAACACCGGTTGTTGCTATTTTTGGCCCAACGACAGAGAATCTCGGTTTTTTCCCATATGGTGAAGGTGAAAGTAGGGTAATTGAGGATAAAAATCTTGATTGCAGGCCATGTGCTCTTCACGGAGGCAAAAAGTGTCCCGAAAAGCATTTTAAATGTATGAGAAATATATCCCCTGTTCAGGTTTACACCACTGTGATGGAATTAATCCTATGAAAATATTAATTATCCGTTTCAGTGCACTTGGGGACGTAATTTTAACAACCGGCGTTATCAGGTATATAAGAAAATGTATACCGGAACTGACTATTGATGTAATGACCTACTCGCATTATGCAGATGTTTTCAAAGGTAATCCTGATATTAATAATGTATTGTCGGTAGATAAACAGTGGGGCTTGAAAAAAAAGTTTTTTTTTATGGCTAAAGTGTTGAAAAATTATGACCATATTTTTGACTTACACGCAAAATTTTCTGGTATTGTAATACAGGCATTGTCATTGCTACCTTTCAACTTAAAAGTAAGGTTTCACAGATATAAGAAAGATTCACTCAAGCGAAGACTATATGTAAAGTACAGATTATTTAAAAAAGAGTTACAGACACATGTGACGACTAAATATTTTGAGCCTTTCAGAGAGGTTTTCTCACTTAAAAAACCGGAAGTTGAAGATCTTAGGCCTATCATATACGTTGAAACTTCGTCAAGCAAATACAAAGACTGTATTGTTGTACACCCTTTTGCCAGTAAAAAAACAAAAGAGTGGCCATATACAAAAGAGCTTGTGGATAAGCTTACCGAAACAGGAAAAAATGTCTGTATAATTGGAAACAAGCCTTATAATTACACCCATGAGCGAGTAACAGATTTAGGTGGGCAAACAGGTATTGCCGATATGTTTAAGATTCTGAGCAACAGTAAGTGCTTGATAACCACAGATTCTGGTCCAATGCACGCAGCGATAGCATTAAATATTCCGGTAGTGGCTATTTTCGGACCTACAACCAGGGAGTTTGGTTTTTTCCCTGTTTTTAGTAATTCTTCAGTTGTTCAGGTTGAAGACCTAAAGTGCCGCCCGTGTCATGTACATGGGAGTGATTTTTGCCGGGAAAGACATTTTCGGTGTATGAAAGATATTCACGTTTGTCACGTTATGAAAAAAATTCAAGAAATAAGAGCTTTGAATAATTGAACCATTATAAATGTTACCACCTTCAGCCCCCTAACTTTTTGATAGGAGTGGAGCTAAGTTCCTCCCCTAAGTTAGGGGAGGTTGTAAATCGAGCACTGAGCACATAAATTCTTATATGCTCAGTGCTTGAATAGGTGGGGTACTTATTCAAAGTTTTTGAAATGAATGTCTTATAAATATTTTTGTTGGAAAGTTGACTGTGTATACAGTTTTTCAAACGGGAAATAGATAGTGTTACAGGAATTTGTTATTTTACTATCACCTGTTTGTAGTACAGTCATATTTATCTCGAAAAAATGTTGTATATACTGCATGCATTACTATTGATAGTGTATAATGCACTAATAATGAATAATAAATCGAATTTCTGAAACAGTGTATTGGAAAACCAGAAAAGGCTTAACCTTCCCTGGTTTTTGTACTATTTTTCTAAGGAAAATTCCATTGTGTCAAACCAAAATCCGTCCTGATGCATAAAATCCAGCTCGGCTTCAATGATCTGATAGTGTTTCTCTTCAACGCCTGCAAGCTTGGTAAAAAATTCCTTTACCTCTTTGCTGTAGTCTTTTTGGGCTTCTGCTTTGTAAAAATCTATAGCTTTTTTCTCATGGGAAAGTGCTATTTTCAAGGCTTCCTCATCTCCAATCTCCCCTTTTTCGACAGGTTGAAGACTCAAATCTTTCTGATCCGGCATGAAATTGGAAAGTCTGGCCTTGGGTACCTCTACTTTTTCAACTGTTGTTCCTTCTGATAAAGAGGAAATCATCCTTTCTATCAGCTCCAGGTGGTCTACCTCATCTGATGCCAGCTGAAGAAACATATTTTTACCAGAGACAACTTTTGTCTCTTTGGCAAATTTAAGATAGCTCCTCAATCCTTCCTTCTCTGCTTCGTAACCTAATTTTAAAGCTTCCAGCAATTTTTTGTTTGGCATATCCTAAGCCTCCTTGGTTTATATCTCATCCAAATTATATATATTTGGTATTTTTAAACAACCAGAAAATATTTTCAAACACATTATTTTCACATTAAACATGTTCAAATCGCTATTAACTTATCAATTCTTTCCAATGTTCGCCGCCAAGGAAGCTTTCTCCTGCTTCGTCATCCATCTTCTTAAAAAGATCATAAGTCATATTAAAGCTCATTATGTTGCCACCGACGCTGTTTTTGGCAACTTTCCTGGCCGAAACATCTAACAGACCTACTATGCCCTTGGGATTTTCTGAATTTAACTGCTTGTATGTTAAAATACCAGAAGATTGACAGCCGGCACCGAAGGGAACTTCCACATTGTGCATTCCCTTTCTGAAATAGTTGCATAATGTTATCAGAGCTGAGAGCTGGTGAGCATTACAAAATATTGTTACAGTCACTGGCTTTTCACTCTCTTCTACTTTGCTTAAAGGTTTGAATACTGTATATTTAGCAGGAATATCCATAAATCCCAGCTCATTGATAAAATCTTCCACTATTTCGGGGCTTTTTGCATTGCGCTCACCATAAATGAATTTATGCATAAAATTTTCAGGTGCTTTTCCTTCCATCTGTTCCGCCACAGCTTCACCTTTCGGGTATCCCTTGTTGCCGTGTGATAAAAATCTGGTAAAACAGTCAATACTACCAGGGAAATTTTCATATTGATTTCCGAACCCCAGTCCGACACCTCCGCCCGGGCATCCAAAGGTTTCAGCATCTACAACAGCGGTTCTTCCCTTGGCTGCAGCAGTCATGAGCGATATTACACAACCTCTTTTTCCTTTTTTGAATTGAATTTTTTCTTCAGGTGCCTCATCTGTCCAAATTGTTGCAACAGGTTCAGATTGTAGCTTTAGATATTCGCACATATTACATTTCATAGGTACCTCCTTTGCTCGAAAAGCTTTGAATAAGTGTTTTCCAAGTTTACGGCTGAGCACTTAAAACTTAAGTGCTGAATCAGCCATGCTTTCTGAATTATTAGAAACACTCAGTTTTACGATAATAAGTTTATTGTACATGATGTATTTTGCAAGTGGAAATTCCTGTTTTTAAAAAATTTATTCAACTAAATGCTGAGATTATTTAATAGTGTCAAAGTCTATTTTATTGCGTCATAGTAATTATTTCTATAAGCAAAAAAAGGAAATAAACAACGATAGCCGCAAAATTAATATTATTTAAAAGTATAACAATATTCAAAAAGCCCACTTTTTTCATTTATAAGAATGTAATGGTTTTTCGGATGGAAACTACTTATAAAAAAATAAGAGAATACTCTGAACATATTTAAGCAATATTTGCACACAATTTCAAATGTATTTGTTTCTTAATGCCTGTATTATAAACATGTATAAGTTAAATATAATGATAAACTGCTTTAACCTAATCACTGTCATGTTTTGCTTAGTTCTCCGTTGCACATTCTGCCTTATTTAAAAATGTAATAAGGTTATTTTGTTGCAAACTGAATCAATTATAAAAAAATTTGCATAAGTGTTGAATATTCTGAGCTAAAGAGATATAATTTATAAATAGTTTAATTCAACAGGAGGTGTTTGCTATGTCCAGAGTTATTTTTGATAATGGCACCCATAGGTGCATAGTTTTTGACGATATCCTTAATGAAGGCGAAGTTGAGATAGAGGATGTCCAGTCGAACCAGTTTCTCATTGTTAATAAAGATCATGGCCTTTTATTTGATCCGGGAGGAGCCAAAGTTTTTCAGCCGTTACATAAGGAAATTTCCAAATTTATATATCCCAGAAAAGTAAAAAAAATTGTCATTTCTCACCAGGATCCGGATACTGGTGCAGGCATAAATTACTGGATGGTTTTTTCAAATGCTACTGCTTATGTCCCTCAATTATGGGCTAGATTTATCCCTCATTTTTGCAGGCAGAGCATTGAAAAAAACTTTTTTACCTCAATACCTGAGGAAGGGATGAGACTTAATCTGAATGATTCGGAGTTTATACTTCTGCCTGCTCACTTCCTTCATTCAGTCGGGAATATACATATGTATGATGCTACTTCAAAGATACTTTTTTCCGGTGACATGGGAACGTCTTTATTACCTTTTACCGCTGATTTTGAGCCTGTTGAAGATTTTGAAGAGCATGTCAAATTTATGGAAGGATTTCATAAAAGGTATATAGTTTCCAACAAAGTGTGCAAATTGTGGGTTAATATGGTTAGAGATTTGGATATTGAAATGATAATTCCTCAACATGGGCGTAAATATTTCAAAGGTAAAGAGATGGTTAATAGGTTTATTGACTGGGTGTATAATCTACAGTGCGGCATAGATTTATTAAACCAAAATGCGTATACTATACCTCCTGAATAGGATCTTCTCTATCTGTTTTAAATTTTGAATTTGATAAGCATAGTTGATAATGAATTATTGCAAATATTCTGCAAATCTCCGGAGTAAACCGAATTATTTATTTACAAAGGTGTATTTTTTGTAATAAATACTTATATTCTTAATAAAAAGATGAAAAAAAACGGGAAGACTGTTTTCCGTGATTTTGAGGAAATCATGATTGCTGAAAAGCTTACTGAGGTAAAAGAAAGAATAAAAAAAGCGGCAGAAAAATCCCCTCAGGCTGATAAAAATGTCACCCTTGTCGCAGTGAGCAAGACGTTTCCCCCTTCCAGCATAAGAGAAGCATACGAGGCAGGTCAGAAAATTTTTGGCGAAAATAAAGTGCAAGAGGCACTGGATAAAATCGACAAATGTAAAGATTTATCAGCAGCAGAATTTCACATGATCGGTCATTTGCAAAGCAATAAAGTTAAATATATCCCAGGTGTTTTTAAACTTATACATTCAGTGGACAGGGAAAGCCTGGTAAAAGAGATGCATAAACGTTTTCAGAGAGAAGGTGTAAAGCATGATATACTGGTGCAGATAAACCTGGCTCGTGAAGAACAGAAAGGCGGAGTCACCCCGGAGAAGTTGGATGATTTGCTGGAATATATCCTCCAGTGTAACTCACTTAATTTACGTGGGTTTATGTTTATGCCCCCTTTTCGGGAAGATCCCGAAGACAATAGGTATCTTTTTAAAAAAATGTATGAATTGTTTTCTTCTTACAAAGATCAGTTTGAAAAATCTGATATGAAGGATTTTGATACCCTTTCAATGGGTATGAGTGCTGATTTTGAGATAGCTGTTGAAGAAGGCTCCACTATGGTGAGAGTGGGTTCAAAAATTTTTGGCAAAAGAACCTATAACAAGTGAATTTTTAATGTTTCTAATCGGTTTTATAGTCAAACTTTATATTATTGTTTTGTTATTGCTTCCTCCGATAAGTATGATAGACATAATGCCTATCATTTTGGTTTTATGATTGAATTTTTCAGAATGTTTTTAAATAGAGTTATCGGGATAATATTTTAATATGTTTTCTAATACCAGATTTGTGATTTTGGGTCTTATTGGAATATTTTTTATCGTTAGCCTTGGCGTTGCGGGTTATATGTACATAGAAGGTGCAGGATTTATTGATGCGCTTTACATGACTATCATTACTATTGCTACAGTAGGTTTTAGAGAAGTTTTTGAGCTTTCATCTGCAGGTAAAATTTTTACAATAATAATTATTATACTCGGAACGGGGTTCATCGCCTACGCTGCTACGCAAATTATTGATTACTTAATCGCTGGAGAGATAAAGAAAAGCTTTTGGAGAAAAAAGATGGATAAAAAAATTAAACAAATGGAGAATCATTACATTATTTGCGGTTACGGAAGAATGGGACGCTTTATTGTGGAAAGACTTAAATTTAACAATGAAAAATTTGCTGTTATTGAAATAAATTCCGAAATGGAGAAGGAGGCAGAAGAATTAGGGAAGTATTCGTTTTTGGTGATGCCACCAAAAGTGATGTTTTGAAAAAAGCTGGTATAGAAAGAGCAAGAGGATTGGTTTCTGTGGTAGATTCTGATGCACGGAATGTTTATATTACATTAACCGCCAAATGGCTCAACCCTAATCTTTATATAATTACAAAAGCCAATGATGAAGATGCCGCTTCTAAAATGAAGTGGGCAGGAGCTTCTAAGGTCGTTTCTCCTAAACTGATGGGAGGGCGAACTATTGCCAACAGCATCCTAAAACCGAATGTTAGCGAATTTCTTGAGCTTGCACTGTCTTATAACGAATACGATATAGATGTAGGGGAATTTAAATTGCCAGAATCTTCTTCTTTGATTAATAAGAAAATTTATGAAACTGATATCAGAAAGATTGGTATAATTATAATAGCTATCAGAAATGAGGATGGTACTTTTATCTACAACCCAGGACCTAACCAGATTCTGGAAAAGGGGGATACTCTGATAGTGCTGGGAAGGAATGAAGATTTTGAACGTTTACACAGGTTGTTGTAAGATGAAATAATGATTATTTTAAATGATTCAATTCCACTGTTTTTGAGCAATATTCCTATCAAAAGGGATGAAATCTCACGTTAAAACCTGAGATTGTCCAAAATAGCATTTTTATCAAATCATTTCTATTTCAATATTATACATACTAACTACTTGTAAAATTAATGAAAATTTGGGTGGTGGCAGTAGAGTATTGCTATGCACACCCGAAGAGCTGTTCTACGCTTTACTGTAAAAATGACTTTAGGAAGGATTCCTCTTGCTGATGTATTTTATAGTGTGGTATAATAAAGAAATAGGTAGGTGGTTACTTTACTTGAAGTGAAGATATGTATGAATATTATTTTGCAGACATTTTGCAATTTTAGCTGATGAGTTGTTTTATAGATTAGAGAATCTTTATTTAATCTCATTTCTGTTTATTTCTGTTGAGCCGCTTTAATATCCGAGAATTGATTCTTAGCTCGCACTAAGTGCCGTAGCCCGGAAACTAAATTACCAAATATAAAAGGGTTGGAAAACATGCAAGCATTTACAGGAAATTTCCCTATTATAGGGATAGGAGCATCTGCAGGTGGATTAAAAGCTCTTGAAGAATTTTTTTCAAAAGTGCCGGATAGCCCTAATATGGCTTTCGTTGTAGTAGTTCATTTAACACCGGAACAACCGAGTTTATTATCTGAACTGCTACAAAAAAAGACAAGTCTCAAGATTACTTTTGCAAAAGATGGAGAGTTTGTTGAAATAAACCATGTGTATATAATGCCTCCCAAGTTTGAAATTAAGCTTTATCACCGGAAAATCCAGCTACTTGAGTCTATAAACAAATCGTTAAGTTTACCCATTGACTCTTTTTTTCATTCCCTTGCTAAGGATATACAAAAACAAGCAGTTGGTATTGTTCTTTCGGGTACCGGAACAGACGGAACTAAAGGAATAACAGAAATCAAAGCATCTGACGGCCTTGTACTTGTGCAGTCGGAAGAAACAGCAGAATTTAAAGGGATGCCCGGGAGTGCTATTCAAGCAGGTGTGGCTGATATGATTCTGCCTCCGGAAGAAATGCCACAAATAATTGCCCAATATTTAAAAAGCAGCACTCATTTGATAAAAAAAGAAACACAGGAACAGGAAAAGAAAGCATGGCTGGATAAAGTCCTAAATATATTGAGGAATCAAACAAGTTACGACTTTTCTCCATATAAGTCTAATACCATACAGAGGCGTATTAACCGGCGGATGGCATTAAATCAAATTAATAGTTACAAGGATTATATTAACTATATGCGTAAAGAGAGCAATGAGATTGACGCACTTTTTAATGAACTCCTCATTGGTGTTACATCGTTTTTTCGGGATAAGGAATCCTTTGACACTTTAAAAACAAAAGGCTTTCCATCCGCTTTTGAATATGTGCCGGAGAATTCAAGTTTCCGTGTTTGGGTACCCGCTTGCTCCACAGGTGAAGAGGTATATTCCCTTGCTATCACCATTAAAGAATACCTTGAAATAACCTCCAGACAGGTCAATTTGCAGCTATTTGGGACAGATATTAACAAACATGCTATAACAAAAGCACGTGAAGGAACATTTCCTGCCAACATTGCTGCTGATGTAGGTAAAAAACGCCTGGAGAAATATTTTATAAAAGAAGGAAATTATTTTCGTATTAATGATGAAATCAGAAACCTGGTAGTCTTTTCAGTTCAAAACGTATTAAAGGATCCTCCGTTTTCCCGGCTGAATATGATATCATGCCGAAATTTGCTGATTTATCTGAATCCGGAAACACAAAAAAAATTAATTCCGCTTTTTCACTATATTTTAAAACCTTCGGGGTTGCTGATGCTTGGCTCATCAGAAACAACGGGGGAGTTTTCCTATCTTTTTGAATCTCTGGATCAGAAATGGAAAATATTCCGGAGAAAAGAAGTCCCGGATACTGTAAGAGATAAAGTTAATTTCCCCAGCGAATCAACGTTTCATGAACAAAAAGAGCAACAAGTATCCGAATCAAGCAGGCATAATAAAGAAAATTTTGCACATATAACAAAAGAAGCCATTCTGAAACAGTTTGCACCAAAAGGAATTTTGGTAGATGCAGAAGGGAATATATTGCATATTGAAGGTCGTTTGGGGAAATTTCTGGAACAACCGAACGGCCCCCCCACAAACAACATTCTGGATCAGGCAAAAGAAGGGCTGTATATTGAGCTTGCAGCAGCTTTACGAAAAGCCAAAAACAATGACGAGTTAGTTTCACGACAGAATATACATATAAAAAACAACAACGAAACATTGGTAATAAATCTTTATGTTTCTCCGCAAATGAAACACGACGATCAACAAAAGTGCTATTTAATAGTATTCGAAGAGATTGATGAACCTGAAATAAATACGCGTGACAAATCTGCAACTTTTGATTCATCCAAAATGGAAGAATTGGAAAGGGAACTACAGATAAACCGCGAGAATCACAAAATTACGGTTGAAGAACTTAAGTCAGCCAATGAAGAGCTGCAATCCTCCAATGAGGAGCTACAGTCCACTAATGAAGAACTTGAATCCTCCAAAGAGGAACTTCAGTCCTTTAATGAAGAATTGCAAACTGTTAATGCCGAGTTACAGAGCAAGGTTGAAGAACTTTCTACATCCCGGGATGATATGTATAATCTTTTGAATAGCCGGGAAATAGCCACAATATTTGTGGATAATAATATACTTATCCGAAGGTTTACAGATGAAGCCACAAAGATTATCAATCTTATAAATTCAGATCTTGACCGCCCTTTGGAACATATTCTGACTAATCTCACGTATAAAAATATGAAAGAAGATATACTGGATGTCCTTATCAAACTGGTACCTAAGGAACGTGAAGTACAAACAAAGGATGGGCAATGGTATAGTATGCGTATAATGCCATACCGTACCACTGATAACCGTATTGAAGGTGCAGTGTTAACCTTTGTCAGTATTAATGAACAGAAAGAGACACAAAAAAAACTTGAAGAACTTGTGGATGAAAAGGAAAAAATACTCGAGCTTGCAAAAAAAGTATTTGATATGAATAATAAAGCACTTGTTGTTCTTGATAATAACAGTACTATTGTATTAGCCAACAAAGCTTTTTCAAACTTAACAGGTTTAAAACAAAATGAGATTAATGGCAAAAATATATTAGATTTTATGCCGAATTTTATCAGTGGAATTGACCTTAAAACCCATTTGAAAAATTCTTTGGAACAAAGCGAAAATTTCACCACCGATGCATTTGAAATAGAAAAGACGAACGGTAAAGAAAAATACAGGGTTTGCGGTCAAATTATCCAAAAGAATAAGTCTACACCATACAAAATTCTACTAAGCTTTAATCCTGATGTATAAACAAATGGGTAAAGCCAAGAGGAGAGACAATTATGGAGAATAAAGATTCTCAAAAAAGTAAATATCACAAACTCAGAAAACAGGCAGAAGACTTATTACAGAAAGAGCCACAGTCCGCAAACATTCCATCCGATGTTTTTGACCTTGTCCATGAGCTGAAAATTCACCAAATTGAACTTGAACACCAAAATGATGAGTTAAATCGCGCGCAGAAAGAACTTACCCATTTATACCATGAATATGAAAATTTATATGAATCTGCACCCTGTGGATATATAACGTTGGATTCCAGGAGTAAGATATCCCGAGTTAACTATACGACGGAAGAGATAATGGGAACAACAAAAACCCGTATGCGGGGAAAACTGTTTTCGGATTTTCTCCCTGATAAGCGGAAAGAAAGCTTTTTTGAAGTACAGCGCAAAGCAGCCCAATCCGGAGAGAAACGGAGTATTGAGCTACCATTAAACAACAACCCGCCTTTGTGGGTACAGTTAGATATTTCGGTTGATAGGAATTCAAAACAGGAGGTAAATCAGTGGAAATTGGTCTTAATCGACATCACAAAACGAAAAGAAATCGAATTTGAACTGCAAAATGCAAATGCTACAAAAGATAAATTATTTAATATTCTAGCTCATGATCTCAAAGCTCCGTTTAACGGTATCTTAGGGTTTACAGAATTGTTATTGTTAAACATAAACAGTTATGACAAAGAAAAAATTATGGAATATGCTAATGTTATTAACAAGTCTACACATGAAGCATTCAATTTGCTGAATAATCTGTTGGATTGGGCTCGGGCACAAACCGGCAGAATCAGTTTTAATCCAAGCCATATAGGTGTTAAAAATATTATTAAAGAGATAATGACACAAATGACGGGAGCAGCAAAGAACAAAATAATTTATATGAATTATGAACTCCCAGAGGATTTTACTGTTTTTGCAGACGAAGATATGCTGCGAACAATTTTGCGTAACCTTGTTAGCAATGCTATCAAATATACAAAAGAGAACGGAGAAATTAACATTACAGCAGAGCGAAACAATAGTGAGACCCGGTTTGCAGTAAGTGATACAGGCATTGGAATGTCAGGGGAATATGCACGCAACCTGTTCAAATTTGGCAGATATTCCAGTTTGGATGGAACTGCAAAAGAGAAGGGGACAGGCTTGGGGCTGTTGCTTTGCAAAGAATTCGTAAATAGACATAACGGTTCGATTTGGGCGGAAAGCAGTGAAGAGGAGGGTAGTACTTTTACTTTTACAGTCCCGAATGAGCCCAAATAACAATTATATCTTTAAATTATTCTGCGGTATGCTTCTCTTAGTGTTTGGTTTCCAAAGGAACAGGGGTCTAATAAATCCCCTTTTATATTATTGCTGGCATCACCCCATTTTTTTGCAGGCTTATGCTACGAGTAAACTCTTTTTTCTTTTGATTGCAGGGATACCGTAAACAATTTTTCTTACTTTCTTAATATACCTTAATATACGATGACATTTATTTGCAACAATAAAGTATGACTTGATAAATGAGATTTTTTTGATATAATTTTATTAATAAGTTTCGCTTGCTATTTTTATTAAATTAAGGCATAGGAGTGATTATCCCATGTTAAAAGATATGTTGGATGAAGTTTTTAGTGACTTTGATGCACTTGGTCAAAGAGCGGGCGAATTATCACGAGGCGCCAGTTTTTTTCAGTTCACAACGGCTCGAGTTGAGGATGCTTATAAAACATTTGATGCTTTGTATGATGTTGTACGAAACTGTTTAGATAATCCTGATAGTTTAAGTTATATAGAGATTGTGGAAAATAAGCCGGAATTGCTCTCACCGATTATAAATATTGCCAGAAGGCATCACTACAGAGGTGTTACTCTGGATTTTTTCATGTCATGCTGGAAAGTGATTATCCATGCTATAGAGGAAAAGGTTAATAGCTTAACAGGTTATGATGCAGAGGATGTGCTTTATTTACAATCTGTAATCAGAAAAACGTATGATGCCTGCGAAACATTATTTTTAAAAGAATGGATGGAAACACAGGTTGATATTCTGCAGGATGAACTTATGAAGTCAAACCGCGAAATGACTCTGTCAAAAAATAAATATCAAAATATATTTGATGGAGTCAGTGATTTGATTATTGTTACAGACAGCAATGGTAATATTGTTGAACTTAACACAGCTGCAAAAAAGTATTTTGAAAAATATTTGAATCAGGAGAATTTGTGTGTTTGTGATCTGTTGGGTACTGACTGTGATTCTCTTTTTGTTTCTTTTTGGGGTCTGTCGGATGATGATGAAAAATATATAACATTAAACAGGAATGATCATTTTCTGATGAAAGTATGTTCTTTGGACAAAGTTGCTCAGAATTATAAAGGTTACATAGTGATGCTCAATGATGTAACCGGCGTTGTAATTAGAAATCAGATGCTGAAAAATGAAGTAAATAAAAAAACCTCGGAGCTCAGAAAATCGAAAAAGTTTTTCCAGTCTATTTTTTCATCGACGAATGCAGGTATATTTATTTTTGATTCAGATTTTAAGGTTTATACACAAAATAGAACGGCTGAGAATATCGTTGGTATGGATGCTCAGCATTTGAATAATTTGGGTGTTAATAGTTATCTGATTATTGAAGATGGCTCTGGTGTTACGAATGTGATGAAAAATTTGGAATCAAACAGTACATGGTCTGGGGAGCTAAGATTAAACACATGTAATAATACTATATATATTTTAGCAACTATTAATGCGATGGATGTTGAGGATGAAAAGTTTTACTCTCTCATATTTATAGATATTTCTGAAATTAAAAATCTTGAATACCAGCTTGTCAGTGAAAAAAGGATGGTCGAAGAAAAGAACATCGCACTGAGAAATGTTATACAGGCAATGATGGATGAGAATGAGAAAAATATTAAGGAATTGTGTAAGTATGCGTCTTTTCAATTGGAGTCTATGCTTGATGAGATAACAACAGAAAGCAGATATGAAGTCCGAAAAGAGCTTAAATCTAATATTTTGCTGAAGATGAGATCTTTCAAGGATGAATTTCATGACAGTGAGCAGAGCGATGAATTTGCCAGTCTTACTCATTCTGAGAGTATTGTTTGCAATTATATAAAAGCAGGATATTCCAGTAAAGAAATTGCTGAAAAACTGAATGTATCTATTGATACGATCCAGACCCACCGAAAAAATATTCGCAAAAAATTTGGCATAACGGATAAAAGTATAAATTTATATTCCTATGTAAAATGTAATTACTAATTCGAAAATACCCATTTTTTCACCATTATATCCCCAAAACTTCCCAGCTTACATTTGCAAATAATTCTTTATAGTAAGAGTGTAGGATTTTTTTTATTAAATCTGTAAAGGAGGTTTTATGGCTAATTTATTACGCATATTTTATGCGTCGCTACTGGTTGTGTTTGTAGCATTTCCTGTAATGGCATTTGAAGATTACAGATATGTGACACCGGACACATGGTCTATGCATGCATCTCCGGGGCAGTTTAAGGAGATGTATCGGGGGATTCCTATTGGAGATGCAAACCTGAATCTTGGTCTGACATCAAGATATAGACTCCGGACTAATGATTACTCCAGTGATCAGGATTTTTATCAGTATTTAAGGGCAAATGTGGATTCAGTGAAGGTTGGTCAGGGCACAATGACCGCCACATTATTTACCCGGTTTGCAGATGATATTGACGGTGATTCAAATCGTGATTGGGGCGATAATTATTATTACTACTACGAGGATTCTTTGGACAAAGAGCTTGATGATAATGATTGGGCGCCCCGTGTATATCAGGCTAAATTTGAGTTCAAAAATGTTATCCCTAACACAGATATAACCGCCGGACGTTTTTATCTTGATCATCTGAATACTTTTCAGATGGATGGCGGAGATTTCACCGTAAGCCTTGGAGATAAAGTTGACGTATACGGTTTTGGCGGTATGCCGGTGAGTTATTACTATGATACGGATGATGATTTTTTCTACGGCGGTGGAGTAAAAGTTCAGGCAACAGAAACGACAAAAATCTCCGGGGAATACATAAGGCTTGATGTTGAAGATCTGGATGATGACTACACGAAGGCAAGATTGGATCAAAGCGTTCCTTACGGAAACATTGCTGTTGAATATACCAATCTTAATTCGGCGTCAGAATATTTGTTGGTGGGTAATTTTGAAATACCCACAACAAATACAATGGTAAACGTTGAATATAAAACATTGCGTGATGAAGTGGAGACTGACAATTCATATGTTGTCAATCCTTTGACATATGCTCTCTTGCCTGAAAATAAATATAACTTGCTTGATTTGTCTGTATATCAGGGAGCTGGAGATCACCTTGTTTTTGGAGGTGGCTATGAAGTGAGAGCGGTTGATGATAGTGATGATGAAGACTTTGGCAATAGAAATTATGATAGGTATTATGGGAATTTGGATATTATAGGTATTCCCACTTATAACACTTACATTTCGCTTAAAGCTGATTACTGGGATGTTGAAGAAAACCAGGATGTTAGCAGTAATGAAAAAGTGCAGTATGGTGTGGAAATTAGCCAAAAAATCAGTGATACAGTTGATGTGTGGCTTGGTACCGATTTCAGTAAATATGAATATGACTATATCAATGATCGCCGTAAGGATTCTGTGAGGATGTATTATACAGGAGGCCAGTGGGAGCCCAATAACATCTTTAGTTTTCTTGTGGATTTTAGCTATGAAGACAGTGAAATGTATGACACTGGTGATTTGGAAGAGATTTATACAGTAGAAGCCTGGGCAAATATAGTTTTTTAGAAAAGGAGGATATATGAGATTGAAAGTAACATTGATTTTAGGAATTCTGGTTCTTTTTGCATGCGTCAGCCTGGCAGTTGATTCTAATAAACCGTCCAGTCATGATACATCCTGGATGAAAAGACATGGTCAGGCAAGTAAAGTAAATTCAGATGAATGCTATACATGTCATACAAATAAGACAGATTGTATTAGATGCCATGAGGAAGTAATGCCAAGGAACCATACCCCTTCATGGATAAAAAGGGGCCACGGTTTAGAAGCAAGGTGGAACAGAGATACCTGTGCTACTTGTCACAAGGAAGATTCCTGTATTGAATGCCACCAAAGCACACGACCATCCAGCCATAGGCCAGGTTGGAGAGAGCCGCTTAACAGACATTGTAACAGTTGTCATTATCCTGTGCAGGATACAGCATGTTTCACGTGTCATAAATCGGCACATGCACCCGGGACATATGAATAATTAATTGACAATAAAAGGAGGAAAAAATGGGTATAAGCGACAAGCTGAATGAAACAAACGTAAGTCGTCGTAGTTTTCTGAAAGGAATGACTGCAATAGGAGCTACTGCAGCTATCTACGGATGCGGTGGTGACGGAGACGGCGGACAGACATATATGGAAGAAGCTGAGGAATCGAGACCTACTGCTCCTGAAATAGGAGGTGCGGTAGTTGCCGGTGCAGCGCCTCACAACTGCGGCGGAAGATGTGTAACAAAAGCTTATGTTGAAAATGGTGTGATAAAAAGATTTGTTACTGATGAAAGGCCGGATGAAAACCTTGTTGATGGAAATGGGGATCACCCTCAGCTCAGAGCTTGTGTTAGATGCAGAAGTAACCGGCAGAGATTTTACAGAAGCGACAGAATCCTTACACCTCTTAAGCAGACAGGCGAGAGAGGTGACATAAATGGGTTTGTCAAAATAAGTTGGGAACAGGCAGCTCGGGAAATCGCAGATAAACTCCAGCAGATAAAAAGTGAATATGGACCTGAAGCTTTGTACAATCACTATGCTTCAGGAGATGGCAATGAGGTTGGGGGAGCTGCTCAATGCTCAGGACGTCTTCTTAATTTGTTAGGCGGGCAAATGACCTACAGAAATGATTATAGCTGGCCATCATTAGAGCATACCAGTTGGTTTTTCTTTGGGCAAGATTTTTACTTTCCCCCGGGGAAATCACGGCAAGATGCTTTTAATAGTGACGCTGTTGTAGTCTGGAGTGGTAATTATGCTGAAAGTATATGGGGTACTAACACAGGTTGGTATTTGCAACAACTTAATGAAATGGTAGGGGAAGTAATAGTTGTTGATAGTAGATATTCAAAGACAGCTGCAACTCAGGCTACCAAGTACATCTGTCCGGTTCCCGGAGCAGATGCAGCTGTAATAGCTGCCATTATTCATGAGCTGATTTGTCGCACATGGGATGAAAATGGCAATAAGATAGGTAATGCACTTGATGAGGAATTTATCCTTAAATATACTCATGGCTTTTTTGATGATGCTGCTTATGATAATTTAGGTCTAGAAAATTATAAAACTTATCATAGTGATGTTGACAGAACAAAATATAAAGTCCCCAATGGAGCCTCGATGAGTGCGATGATAATGGGGTCTGATGATAGGTTAGTTAAAGCAGGCCTTAATGGAGCCACTTCGGTTTATCCCGATAAAATAGGCTATAATAATTACAATCCACAGGATCCAAACGATCCTCTTAAGGATGCTCTTGTCCCAATCTATGGTAAGGACCCCAAGACACCAGAGTGGGCAGAAGAAATTTCAGGTGTATCTGCCTCTGATATTAGAAACCTTGCAACTACATTTGCTACCAAGAAAGTTACTTTATGGTTAGGTGGCGGATTTCAGAGACAATCTGAGGGTGAACAGGGACCGTTAAGCTGCTATGCTTTAGGGGTAATCACTAAAAATTTTGGGCAACCTGGCAGACACGTTGGTGTATATACAGACAGACTGCCGGTGTCTTTCGCACTGAGTATGCCCACCGGCGAAAACTCTGTAGCACTTAACCTTTATGATACTACAAAGCTTACCGCTCCCAACTATACACCTTTTATAACAAGGAATACTTTTCCTGTCTTTATGTGGCCGGATATAGCAAAGTATGGTGGTACAGGAAAATCCATGTGGAATGATGGTCAGACAAAACGTATGCCTACTAAAATGAAAGCACTTATGAACTTTGGAGGTAATTGTCTTGTAAACCAGTGCGGAGATTATAATACAGTCTCAGAGATTATAAAAGATAAGAATAACATAGAACTTATTGTTAATTCAGATCAGTTTATGACACCTTCTGCAAAATTTTCTGATTATATACTTCCTGCAGCAACGGCTTTTGAAAAAGAGGGCGCATGTTCCGGTTGGCTTGCAGGTGACGCACTAATTTGCATGAACAAAGCTGTAGAGCCCCAAGGTGAAGCTAAGGCTGATTATGATATTGCTTCACTTATTGCTGATAAAATGGGGCTAAAAAGCGAATTTACTGAAGGTAAAACAGTTGATGATTGGAGACGAGAATCAATTGAAGGTCTGTTTGGGGCGTATGGTATACAAATGTCATATGAAGAGTGGAAGGAAAAAGGTGTATTTAGTTTTGATGAAACAGTTGGTACAACAGATCCTTTAGCAAAATTTAGAGCAAATCCCCAATCAAATCCACTTTTGACGCCCACCGGCAAGCTTGAGATATATAGCCAGGCTATGGTGGAAGATTATGAAGCAAGAGGATACAATAATGATGACAACAGAATACCAACACTGAGCGGTCCTCTACATGATGATAAAACTACTGGTAAATTTGTCTATGCAATACCGATGTTTATCCCTATATTGGAAGGTATATTTGCAAACGGCAATCATCCGGACCCTCAAAAGATTAATGATGAATTCCCACTGACACTCAATGGCTGGCATGTGATGTATAGGTCACACTCAACACATAACAATAATGCATACTTAAATGAACTTTTCAAAAGAAATCTGAAGGGCAAAGAAGCCTTTCTTGATTACAGCAATAGAAAAGTTGGCAACGTTTGGGATGAGGGCGTATATGAGCCTATATGGATTAATCCGTCTGATGCAAACAGATATAAAGTTAATACAGGGGATAGAGTTGTTGTAACTAGCCCAAGGGGTAGTATCTATGCTTCAGTTGTGGTTACTGAAAGAGTTAGAACAGGCATTGTAGCCATAGGACAAGGCGGCTGGGCCAATGGAGACAATGCAAACGGTATGCCTGATATAGGAGGAGCTATCAATGTTCTGACTAAGCTTAGACCGTCACGTATAGGTCAAGGTATGACTTTAGGTGCTGATACCAGGGTCAATATCAAGAAAGCGTAAATAATTAGAGGAGGAAAAAATGGCTAATAAACAGATGGCATTTTATTTTGATCAGAATAGATGCATGGGCTGCAACGCATGTGTTGTATCTTGCAAAGACTGGAATGATGTTAACCCCGGACCTGCGGACTGGCGTCGACTTACTGTGGAAGAATCTGGGACATTTCCTAATGTAAGTGTTTTTAATCTCGTTATGTCATGTAATCACTGTACAAATCCAGCCTGTGTGGAAGCGTGCCCGGTGGGAGCTATCTTTAAAAGGGACGAAGACGGAATTGTGATAGTTGACAGGGATGTATGCCAGGATTTGAGATCATGTGTAGCAAAATGTCCTTTTGGTGCGCCTCAATTCGGAAACGATCAGAGTGAGCCTAATAAGAAAGCCAGCTGGGCAGTTAATCACCCTATGCAAAAATGCACCTTTTGCTGGGACAGGCTTGATGAAGGCAAAGCACCGTCATGTGTGGCATCGTGCCCCCAAAGAGCTCTTGATTACGGAACGGTAGATGAACTTTACGATAAATATCCTACAGCTCAAAAGACTGTGGTAGGTTTCCCTGATTCATCTACTGCACCTGATGGTACACCATTGGATAAAGATACATTACCCAATATTTTATTTAAACCTAAACAATATTAATTAAAGTGAGCAGGCTTTATGCCTGCTCATAAATATATACAACAACAATGTAATGTATTTAATATTGCCAAACGGTTGTTAATGAAAAGACAATTGGTGCATTTACACTTAACTTTTTTGGTTTTATCTTTCTGTAGGTTGCCAGCAGTGCATGATTCTATACGTATGGAAGTATGGCCTGCTGGCAAATTTTTAAAAAGAAAGAGCGAAGGAATCATTGCATATGATTATTTTAAATGCATTTTATGTTTTGAATTTACAAATTAACAAAATGAGTACTTCAGGTACTAAAAGAAGATTTTATAGAAGGATAATATGCTTATTAATTTAGATACTAAAAATATTACAAAAATTAATGACAGGCAGTTTTTTGAAGAAGCACTAATATATTTGAAGCCTTATCAACAGTTAATAAACGATATAAATTCATTAGGTCTTGATATTGCAGATGACAATGAAGAATTAACGGCAAAAAAAAGAACTCTGATCGATTCTCTGAAGCAAAAGGGAGCTAAATTCAGGAATGATAATAAAAGCATTTATATCAATTATTTATCAAAAGCCTGCTGGGAATGCAAAAAGGGTGACAGGTCAATAACTTATTTTTATTCATTAGCGTGTAATAGAGATTGTTACTTTTGTAGCAACAAAAACCAGGAGAATTATGATTATTACGTACACAACCAGAGAGATATAATATCAGAACTGGATAAAATAAAAGATCCCGAAACGTTAAAAGCTGTGGCAGTGACGGGTGGTGAGCCATTGTTAGATACAGAAAAATTATTCCACATACTTTCCTCTGTAAAGACTAAATGCCCAATGGCTCACACCCGTCTTTATACAAATGGAGATTTAATAAATTACAATATTTTGGAAAATTTGCAAAGGAATAACTTAGATGAAATAAGGTTTAGCATTAAGCCGGATGAAAACGGTAAATTAGATGAAAGTACAATTCAGAAAATTATTTTAGCAAAAAATTATATTTCTGAAGTTGTTGTAGAAATGCCGGTTATACCTGGCTCTCTAAACGAGATGAAGAAATTATTAAATGTTCTGAATGAGAATGAAATAACAGGTGTTAATTTGCTTGAGTTTCTTTTTCCCTGGGTTAATTCCAAGGAATACACAAAAAGAGGCTTCAAAATTAAGAACAAGCCTTACGAAATCCTTTATTCTTATACATATGCGGGTGGACTTCCTATAAGTGGCAGTGAAGAAGAATGCCTGGAGTTGTTGTTGCATGGACTGGAGAATGATTATTCCATTGGTTTGCATTATTGTTCATTGGAGAATAAACTGACCTCGCAAATTTATAGTCAAAACTCTGGTATCAAAACGCTTCCTTATGAAATTTTTTCAGACAAAGATTTTTTTATAAAAACAGCTAAAGTCTACGGCAAAAATGCAAAGATAGCTAAGAATACTTTTGATAAATGCCGGGAAGATATCTTTTATAATTATGATCCGGAATTAGGCGTAATTGAGTTTAATCCTAAAGATATTAAAAAGCTACAGCAGGAGATAGAGGTAGCAATAAGCTATAATATTGTAGAACAGCAATTAAATCAAAAAGTATTAAAAGAAATAAAACTGGATTTAACATATCCGGAAATTTTTGAATTTCAAAAAGACATTTGAGGAGTATGTGCTATGAATCATAGTGAAATAAACAGAGGCAGAAACGTAATTTATAATTTTTTATCAAAAAGCTTATGGGATATACCTGATTCAAATTATATGAGCATGTTTGAAGATTTGCATTTGTATATCTTTGAGTTGCTTAACAACAGTGATAATGAGGATCTTAGGAGGGCCGGGGAAACAATTATGATATTTCGAAAAGACAACATGCTTCAGGAAGAAAAGAGCCAAGATGAAGTGATACTTGACCTATCGAAGGAATATACCAGACTGTTTTATCTGGGAGTACACAGTGTCCCGGTCTGTGAATCCGCGTATTTGTCCCCGATGAAAGCCTATATGCAGGAACCCTGGGAGGAAGTAAAAAAAGTTTACGCAGAGAATAAGTTTATGCCTGAGAATAAAGGGAATAAGCCGGAAGATCATATTTCCTTTGAATTGCTTTTCATGAGCTTTCTGTCCCAAAAGGCATCTATAGAAGCGGAGCAAAACGAGTATAGTGAGCTGACATATATTTATCAAAAACAGCAGACTTTTATGGAAGAACATCTGTTGAAATGGGTCGATGAGCTGTGTGAAAAAATTCTCAGTATATGTGTCAAAGAGAATTCTCTTTATGCCGGGATAGCGCTGTTTCTGAGAGGCTATCTGCATGAAGATTATAAGTTTTTAAGGGACATGACTTTATAGGTTAAAAATGCGTACAGCATACAAAGCACTGGAAAATTTAAATAAAAATCTAAATGTGGTAAACCATTCCTGTCTGAATTTCAGGCACAAAAACAGCCGCTGTGACATATGTATGTCACAGTGTCCGTCCGGAGCTATAAACATAACCTCCTACAGAAAAAAAATTACTATAGATTGGGAAAAGTGTTTAGGGTGCTTTGGTTGTACATCAGTTTGCCCCACTGAGGTTTTCTGGCCAAAAACTGGAGAAATAAAAAATTTTATTGAGAGTGCTTTTAATTACTTAAAAAATTGTAACCATTTGCGTGTAGCATGCTACAGCAGCAAAAAAATTATTGACGCGGATGGAGCTCTTTATATTCCTTCAATGCTAATGATAAGTCATGTTTATTTATTAATGTTTACATATAAGTCTATGAAAAGAATAGATTTTATCTGTGGTAATTGCGGGGATTGCGATATATCTAAATGTAAAAATCATTTAAATGTTGAAATAGAAGCGCTAAAAAATATATTGTTATTGCTTGGTAGAGATATGCCAATAATTGGCATATCTAAAGCCGAGGATTACAAAGAATTTGAACATACAAATCACAAGCCGTTAAAGGATAATACTTTTATTACTAGAAGAGAAATGTTTGGCCTGCTTAAAAGGAGAGCAAAAGACAGCTTAAGCTCATCTTTTAGCATGCTACAAAATAATGATGACCAAAAGATGGTTATTGCTGAAAACTACAGGTTGCCCAAGAAAAGACAATTGCTCTTGGATTTGCTGGAAAGAGTAGATAAAAGAAATCCTACTAAATTGGAAAGAAAAGCAGATTTATCTATCTTGGGTTTTGCAGAAATTGTAATAGATGCTGAAAAGTGTACAAAATGTAAAGTGTGTACAAAAATATGCCCAACCGGAGCACTTGTTACAAAATGCAATGAAAAAGATGACAGCCAAATATTTTTCATATCTGCATATTGTGTTAATTGTGGTCTATGTGAAATTTCATGCTTAAATAATGCAATTTCAAAAACTGAAGTGGTTGATATAAAAAATATCGCTAATCAACATAGACTAACTTTGAAATCATAGTTAATCTCCGAAATTGATATTGTTCAGGAAGCCCCTACATCACTCCGAAAAAATGTGATTGCCTGTTGGAGACCTTTTATCTGTTTAAAAGTTTTTTTGCTGTATGCCAGTCTTTTACACTTTCTTCGTTATTTTTTAGTCTGTTCTCAGCCTCAGAAAAAGTTTTTTGTGCCAATGGGGGGAAGATAAATTTTCCTCGTTTTTCGATAGGTCTTCCCAAATTGCTTCCATCAATCTGATTTTTTCATCTTTCGAAAACTCTTCTAAGTTAATATTTTTTTGCATTATGCTTACCTTTTCTTTTTAATATAATATAGCATCCAGATCAAATTGTGTCAAAGCTATGTGTATAAAAGTATGATAAAGCAACAATTATTCTGTAAACTCATGTAGCACTGGCCGAAGGCCGGTAAATATGTGGAACACATTATTTCTCCAAATCAGTATAGATCCTATTTGTTTACCATTCATAACTAATCTTAAAAACAATGGCTGTTATAAGCCTCAATAAAGACTCCGTATTTGGAAAAATGATCGTATTCTCTTATTTTTTGAAGTTTAGCTTTTATCAAGAAATACGCCCTGTGAAATAGTCCACAAATTTTTAGTTTTCATCATAGCTTTTATCGATCAATGCTTTTGCTTTTTCAAAGTCGGCTTTATTTTTGATTATAACTTCTAACTCTCCTGTACCAAAATGACCAACTTCTCGGACATCTCTTGTGAAGCCATCTTCTAAATTTATACTATCAGGATTGATTTTAAGATAAATGGTTAAGCACCCTTTGGATGGGTGAGCTTCCAAGCAAGCAAAATTTCTCAGCCTTTTATATGCAATGTAATATTTTAGGAATTTTTCCTGAACGTCATCTCCCAATGCTTTTGCGTAAGCTCGAAATTCTTCAAACAAATCCAATAATTCTCCATTAAGTTTGTTTGCGCTTTCGGTAACGGTTGTATATTTTTTTACGGCATCTGTTTTGGGCTTACTCTCTGCCATTACAGAATTAACCAACTCAAGCAACAATAAATCACCATCAAAATATTTGTATCTTATCAATTCAATATTTCTGTTCATTACTTGCACTGCGTGTTCATCATATTTGGTAAAATCACCAGCAATGCAAATCAGCCTGGGCATTGACCAATCTATTTTATTGCGTTCTCCTGCGCCAAATTTGTCCTGAACTAATAACTCATACTCGGCTTTATGATCCAACAGCCAATCCAAATAAAATAACCCCTGATTAATAACATTTTCATTTGAAGACCTCTTATATTCTATGATCACAGGATTGCCGTTTTCATCTAATCCTAATGTGTCAATTCTTCCTCTGAATTTCACACCAGTTGAGTATTCACTGTATAAAAAATGAATTCCTAAAATGTCATATAAATTTCTCTCTATCATGTTTTGCAAAGATTTCTCCAAAGCCATACCGGATCCACTTAATTCAACAACTTTTTCGTCACTGACTTTAAATAATTTGACATCTGACATACAATCCCTCCGGTTTTAACGATTTCAAACAACAAATTTAATAATTATTAGACGACATCAGTTTTATGCATTTTTAGAGTTGTTCCATGGGGCTGAAAGCACTTCATTAATATCCTCGGTTTTTAAAACCTTTTCACATGACTCCCAGTCTATATGTTTCACTTTATTATACCGTTCATCGAATGGATGTGATGGTAATACCTCATTAATAATCTGTTTTGCTTTTTCTATCTCCCCATAAGCCACATTAATCCATACTTCTTCCAAAACATCCGGCAACTGGCCGAATATATCATAAATGTCTTTTAACCTGTCCGATAAAATATCATGAACTCTGTCTTCAATAGAATCTTTATATCTCAAATTCAAAATCTTCACTTCATCCCTTTCCTGGCCAATTCTCTGGATTCTTCCCTTTCTCTGTTCGAGTCTTGTGGGGTTCCAAGGCAAGTCAAGATTTATCAAAGTGCCTAATTTTTGCAGGTTTAATCCTTCACTCGCAGCATCCGTGCCAATAAGCAGTTTTATTTCCATCTTCCCTACTAATTCTTTAATTTCCTCTCTATCTTTCCTTTCGAATTTTCCATTTTTAAACACACCAGACCTGCCACCACCCACATAAAATCCGATAACCTGATCGTCAAAAACCTCTTCTGACAATCTTTGGGCAAACCAGTAGGATGTGTCATAATACTGTGAAAAAATGATGCAACCATCATTTATCCAATGTTCATCTTTCAGATATTCTTTTACGACTCTAAATTTGGGATCATGATCATTATTTTTCCTCATAGCTTCTAAACACGTATTCAAACACAGCCTTTCTTCTTTTGTTAAATTCAAAAATTCAGAAATTTCATTTTCACGCAGATCGTCATTTTCTTCAAAAAGTTCCTTATCTCTTCTTATCATAGATTCAATTGTCTTAAACCCTGCCACTGCAGAACTGCCAAATCTCTTAAGTAAGATTGTCTTGAAAAATCCGCTGCCCTTTATTCTTTGCCCCAGTAAATGACAGAATTTTTCAGCGTTTTCATAAGCCACAGAAAAGTAATGAGGCATCTGAAGTGCTTCTTCCTCGTTTTCGCCAAACAATTTTACACTGATAGGCTTCATATATGGTTCCCCGGTCTCAGGATCGATTGTATCTTCTAAAAAGTCCCGTGTTCTTCTTACAATAAATCGAATAAACGGATTATGTTCTCTGCTGAAATTTTTCTTAATAAAATTATAGTTTGTTTTGTGTACCCCTGTTATTTTGTCAAAGAATTCGCCTTTTATCACTGAAACAGAATCATCCACCTGAAAACATGTTTTTCTCAGCAGTCTGAAATATCTGCTTTCATCAGATTCTGGAAAAGGATTTCTTATCCACTCCCAATGATCCAGGTTATTTATATCCTCTTTGCCGGATACGATATCTAATGTTGTTTCCGGGTCTGTTCTCCATTTACTCCATTTATTACCCATTACATGGTACGTGTTCAAAGATAAAGTGTTTAAAAGATCCCATCCTTCAATCGGGTGAATTTGTATCGGTGTAGCGGTTGCCAATAATAAACTTTTTGTGCTTAAAGCGATTTGCCTGATAAATTTCATTAAATTGTTATATTCCGGTTTTTTATCAAGCTTATTAGGTTTTATTTTCCTTCTTCGTGCCCTGTGTGCTTCATCAACAATAACACACTCGTATTTTACATCTAATAAATGATCAACAACATCAGAATTTAGGGTAATAAGTCCCTGAGATACTATACCCATTAATCTTGGACATTTTTTAATGTCCGCAGGTGAAACAGAAGGGTGAAGTATTCCCTGTTCATCATACCAGCCTTTTCCAGTCCACACCGCTGATGGTATAGCAAGTTTTTCTTTTAGTTCTGTCTGCCACTGATAAATCAAAGGTTTTGGGACTATTATCAATACAGGCTTATTCCCGTAAAGTGCCATAAGCATAGCCGCAGTTGCAAGCTGAATAGTTTTACCCAAACCAACCTGATCCCCCAGCACAAAGCGTGCACCTTTCAGTTTGTGAAATTTAAATGCTTTTTCTATAAAATATTTTTGATGGGGCATAAGGCCGTATTCCTGACGATAGACAGGCGTTTCAATAACAGGAGATTCCGGTTTATCATCTGTCTCACGCCAATTTTCCAGCTTTATAACCTGTCTTTTTGAAATCCTGATAATATCCTGGATTACAAAATCGCTTAACTCTAAAGCAAATTTACTGTCCCATAATGCGTCAAACTCTTCCTGAAGCCATTTTATTCCTTCATCTGAATCATCTTCCCATAATATTTCATAATTTGTTTTCCAGGCTGTATAGCTTTCATTTACACTGCCCATAAAGCAAATTTTACTTCCATTTTCATAGGTTATGATACCTGCTTTACCGTGAATTAAACCGAAAGCCTGATTAGGCAACACTTTAATCTGTAGTTTTTTTGATAATAATAAGCGGGCAAGATGTTCATAACGGGATTTAGCCTTTTCATTAAAATGGAGTTCATCATTTTTTGACCATGAAATTCTTTGTGCTTGAAGTGCTGATTTTACTCCATGATAATCTTTGATATCAATGTCTGAATTGCAAACTATCCTTACAGTGTTACTCACTTTTTCAAGCTTCTCACCGGCTACTTCAAGCAAACTTACACTGAAATAACCGGCTATCCTGTCATATGAAGCAGCACCTTCAAGCTTGGAATTTATAAATGTTTCATCAATATTTTCTCTTCTGGAAGAATATCGTCTAATCATCCTCTGTCATTAAATATCAAACCTTTTAAAATTGCTGCAGATTCCGCATCTGCCTCCCAATGGGGCATGTGATTGTAATTTTTTGTTTTCACAAGGTAATTAAGTATTTCCATGATAATTTTACGGACACCCCAGTAATCATCAAGTTCGGATTTAAGCCAATTCAGTCCGTTTTGGGGCTGTTCTGTACTTGTCACCTGATGTATAGCAAAAAGTGTATTCCTTAGTACAGATTTCCCAAACTCATCATCACTCATCATAGACTTTTTAAATTCCGAAGGTGTTTTTAACCTTACCAGATTTGCCTGTGTTGATGCGTACATCTGATTATAGTTTCTTACGGCAAAGCCTTTGGCCAGTTCCTGAAATGCACCGGCACGTGCTTCCTTATTCATCTCCAGTTCCAAACCTTTTAGATAGAATCTTTCCACAGGCAAAAGCTTTTTCCAAACATCCTCTTTGATACCTTGTGGGATAAGATAATTACAAGCTATCCCCACAGCTTTATCTATCATTTCCTCGAAGTCTGATTTTTCTCCTTTTGCACTTTCTCTGAACAGTTCGTTTCTTATATCTTTGCCCTCTATATCTTCATACTTGGTAAGTACCCTAAGTGCAGCAGCATAAGCAGCCAGCTGATAATCGGTATCTGTAAAGTTAGGATCACTTTCATCATCCAAATCAAGCATATGATTCAACTGTTCCTTCACCTCATCTTCTATTTCCAGATAAATTTCATCCATAAAAGCTGAATCATTTTCAAGTCTTTTTCTAAGTACAAGCAGTACAGTCCCTTCAACGTAATTACCAGATTTAAAACTAGCGACAGTTTCTGTACGTATTATCCAGCCGGTTGTCACTTTTAATCCAGCAGCCCATAATATCATAGCAAGATCCGCCCATACGGAAGCATCCTGATGGGTAAACATGACCAGTTGAAGCCCGTTATCCGGCATATTGTTTTTCAGATTGGTATATATATCCACCATCGAACGTTTAAAATCATTCCCGGTGCCTTTTACAGCCAAAGCTTTCTTCGTATCGGTATACCAATCCGGAAATAATTCTGATAAATGTTTCTCATCCCATGCTAAAAAAAATTCTGAGAGTTCATGGTAATTTATCGCATCTGCATAAGGAGGATCTGTAATCCATAAATCCTGTTTTTCTGAAATAATTTTTGCGTCTACTGGTTTAACATAAGAATCGATAGATAAATTCATAAAATCAGTTTTAATTTTACAAGAAACTAATGTATTAAAAGTACGACAAGAATAATTATAAAAAGTATTAAAAGCTTGATTTGCAAATGTTTGCTTACCACCCCCTATACCACCACTTTGGGAAGAAAGCCATTGTGTAAGTTTGGAATTCCAGTTTGCAAGTTTATTAATAAATAAAAATTGTACTGGCAACGAAATTGTATTTAGTAAGTAAGAAAAAAGGCCATTAACTAATAATTGTCTCGGATTAAACAAATGGTGCCAGTGTGTCCAGCCTCTTTCTCTTATGGGTTGGCTTGTATTATACCCCTCTTCAATTCTTTTCGACGGAATAAACCCCTTTTCCTGCCATTCGTGAAATCTTTCCCTTAGTAAAGTGAGGACTTTCTCTTCCCTCAGCAGATCATTTTCATCCGATGCTACATAGTGCCTCTTACCATCCTCATCCACATATCTTATACAATACAACCTTTCCTGAAACACATCATCCGGTCTGGGTACTATATCATCATTTTCCCACATTCTAAGCCCGTAAATTCTCCTGCCCTGGGAATCAACTCTATCCCCTCGTATAGTGCTGATACTTATTTCCTCTCCTGTAATAGGATCTTTAAGACAGTTGTTCCCAACTGTACCGTTTTTAGCATTTTTAAAAGTATCATCATCTGCATTTTCAATGATTTCTATATCAAACCGTTTATTTTCATGGTCAGGTATCAGTTTCGCCACCACTTTATATTTTTCACTTATCACCCAGCTTGGGGCTAGTGGCACCATATATCCGCTGGAAGGGCTTTTTGTCTCTACACAATACAAATATGCATCTGCCCTCCATCCTTTTTCATTATGTTCTATGCCCCATTCCGTAATCTGTTCATCAGCTTTTTTAAATGCCTCTTCCTGTGCTTTTTTTACCTGCTTTTGAACCTCTTCCCCGCCGCCTACAATATTTATTGATGCCCATGTTAAAAGTGCAGCTACAGGATTTAAGTCACTCCCGTAAGCCTCACAACCAAGACGTGCAGCTTCAAAAGGTATGGATCCCCCCCCGCAAAAACAGTCCCCCACCTTTGGAATATGCCCGAATCTTTTCATTCCCAATTCCTGGATTAATTCCTGCAAGTTAGTAGCGGATGTACTAAGGTGTTCATTTATTTCCCTCCAGGATTCCTCTGAGGGGCCTTCTATTTCTTCCGGGCGGTAGCAGTATGTCAGCTTTTTATCATAAGGCATTTTATCAAAAGCTAGCCTTTGGGCTTTTAGTTTGTCTTCGTTTGAAAGGTTCGTTTTCCATGAATATTTGTTATTACTTAATTCCAGATATTTCATCTTCTGTGACGGAGTCAAATATTCGGCAATATCTTTTGGTGTTAACGATTTCTTTTTCCTCTGCCACAAGCCGTCATCATCCATTGTGAGGATTTTCAAATAAATCTCTCTATCTTTGACAGGGTTATCCGATGCTGGCATCAAAAGTCCTACTATGGCTGCCCTCGCCAATATGAGAGGCTTTCTGCCCCACCATTTACCGAGACTCGTTAAAGTCTGGTTTGCACCTGCTTTTCTTTCTTTGTAGGATTCATTACTGAGTTTTGAGACAGGAAGTTGTTCTTCAATAAATACTTTATTCATAAACCCCCCATAGTTAAATATTGCAGCTAAATGTAAATATTATTTAAAGATTTTTTCTTCATTAAAATCGGATAACAGCCTCTCAATATCACTGCTATTTGACCTCAGAGACCAATCCGTAATAGGATTCTCGGTGAGTGCGTATCTGACTGCTTTTCTCCAGCCTTTATCTTTACCGAGTATAGCATCACCGGATGATGCATTTGTCATCATATAAAGCCACCATCGTTCTTCCGGTGCAAGCCCAAGCCAGTTTCTAACAGCCGTTAAAATTAATGCCGGATCTGTATCCTCTATAGCCCAGCACAATAGTGTCAGTTCTTTTCCAAATGTCTTATTTACAGGAACTTGCCCCTTTTTCTTCCATGCGCCAGTTTTTATTTCCAGTTTCCTGAGTCTCCTGTTAAACTCAGCTTTTACATCATTTTCTATCTTTTCCCACTTTAAGCGTGTTATTATACTTTTTAAAGCAACATTTGTTCCTTTCATTGGATATGGATTTAAACCGGACTGAACATCATTAAAACTGAAGTCAAATATCTCCGTAATAAATACTTCAGCTTCTTTCTTTTGAGACTGAGGGATGGTCACCACAAAAAAGTGGTCATCATATTGTTCGGCGACTCCAAAACCGGTATACTTCTTTCTACTCATTGAATTATTTCCTCTTGTTTCGGTTTTTCTTTAATCTCAGAAAACCAGTCTAACAGATCCTGCCCCTTTTCAAAAGCCAGTATTTCAACATTCAGCCTTAATTGGCTTCCCCCACTTTCAGATAAAGGTTTTTGAAGCATCTCTCTAATTTTATCCAAATCATCACCTGATATCGGATAATCTTCAGATGCAGTATAAAGTATTTGTTGTTTATTGTCATTTGCATCCACATCAAGACTTACACTATAAGCTTTCGCATTATACTTTTTCATTCTTTCAAGGAAATCGTAAAATTTCCTGGCCGTTAAATTGTGATAGGGAACTTTCCATTGCAAAGGCTTTGAAGGATCAACTTCAAATTTATCTATATCTTTTGGGACTGAAATCTGCAAAAGATTGGAATATATGTTTTCATATTTTGCAATGGCCAGCAATATATTACAATTATCAGGTATTGTAATGTGGCCATCATATTTAGCCCCATGAACTTTAGGGTCAGATCCGTCAGTTGTATAATATATATCACCTCTGGGAATAGCTTTTAAATCAATTTTTCTACTGCCGTCACTTCCCAAGTAAATTTGTGAATGTTTAAGGGTAACTTTATTATGCCATTCTTCTATATCTCCCGTTTTATGTTCTCCTGAGCTGTCTACACACATGACTTTAATGTGCATAGCATCTTTTTTCAATGTATAATAACCTGCCTTAAAATCACTCAGCTGATGTGAAGCGGTAGTGGGTTCACTTCCCCCGTATTCTACGTAAACCTTATCACCATTTATAGGAAAAATCTGCAGTTTGACTTCACCCGTTTCATCATCACGTTCTACCTCTTTGATTCGGACATAAGTAGATGGTGGAGGGAAAGGTCCTTTTTCAATAAGTCCGCCGTCATCTATCCATTTGCCGGTTTCTACCGCATATTTCCTGATTTCATCCAGAAGTCCGGGTTTGTGAAACTGCCACTCTGTATTTGTAGCTGCACGTCTTTTTATTTCATGCCACGATGTTTGTTTAGCATTGCCAAAAAGTCGTTGTTCAGCTTTTCGAGTAAAGGTTTCAAGATCAATATCATCTTCCATTTTGTGTACCCGTATCAATGTTTTTTTAATCAACTCTTCACCATTAAAATGGTTATCTGTGAAGGTAAGGTTAATATCTGTAGAACGTAAGCCTTTTTTGGTAGGATAAATGACTTGAGTGAATGTTTCCTGTAGTGAACTTCTCAGAGATAACACCACCTTGTCTTTTGTATTTTGAGCATTAACCCATTGAGGATCTTTCTGAGACACACGTTCCGTTTCCATACCACCTATAATTGAGTCGATTGCTTTTAGCATTCGGATATTGTCGTAGACAGTTTCCATGGTATTTTTATTGCCTGTCAAAAAAAATATCCTGTTTTTATACGTCTGGTCTTTATAAAATTCCACATGGTCTTTAGACAAATTTAGATCTTCATATTTGTCTTCAGCCGGTTCAGCAATAATCAACGAAACTTTATCTATTTCTATCTCTACTTCATCAAGACTTGGTAAAACATGTATTTTCTGATAACAGTCCTTCAACTGAGGTCTGAACAGGCTATCCAAAAATGTTTTTAATTCTTTTAAGGCAATTTCTTTTGTGTAACCTCTTTTCAAATCATGTACCTGTGCAGCCAGGTTTTTTACATTTTTGAACAAATATCTTTCATCCTGAGAAATATGCAAATACCAGGATCTTGTGGGTAGGTTTTCTATGATTTCAGACCTTACCCTTGAGATATCCCTTCCAGGAGCACATAAGTAAGAAGTGATCTCATCTATCCTTAGTCCCTGAGTTGCATTTGTAATATCAGATAAAGAAGACAAGTATATTAATTTTGCAACGTCCTGCGCATCGGTTCCTCCGTAAGTTTTATCAAGTTCTTCTGCAACAGCATTGCCGTTATTTGCAATGTCATGAACCATAGCTTCTTCTAAAGCGGGATTGATGCTTTTTACTTCGGTAAAAATTTCATCATTATTAAGATTAAAATCATAAGGATGTATTAGGTCTATCTTTTCTGCTTTTTTAGATTCATAAAGGTCACTGACAATAGTTCTCATTAGTCTAATCAATCCTCTGGTCTGCTGAAAACCGCTGTTCTCGCGGAAACGGCCGTATAAGTCTCTGATTGAAAAATGAAAAGGGTATGATTCCATTATTTGTGCTGCAAAAGACTCCGGAGAGGCGCTTGTGACATCCATTTCTTTCGCTTTTCTCACTGCATTGGAATATTCGTGGGCTATTTTTTCTATAACTTCATCATCTGGCAATTTTTCAAATAGTCTTATTTTAAGTATATCGTAAACTTCTGTACTGTTCTGTGCGACAGGTTCTATAGGATATGCGGAACGCTTTACTTCATCCTTTAAATCATTTAATACCGATTCAATTATATTCCTTCCACTTTGATAGTTGGCAGTAAGATCTGACAAGATGATGCAAACATTAGGCAGTCTGTTGGCAGCAATAAGAAGATTGGCAAGTGCTGTTTTAGAAACTCTTGCGAGATCTGAACTTCCAACAGTTATAGAAGATGCGTTATCCAGATAGGGTGGCAGTTCATCCAAAAAGATAATAACAGGGGCCCCTGCAAGTAAGTTACTCCATGCGCTTTCTCCCGGTGCTTTGAGTGGGGAATAATATTCGGAAAACATGTCTTTCTTACCAAGCTGTTCTGCAATACTGCCCCAAATGCCGTAAGGGGCATCAGACTCCCTGCCATTGAAACCAACAGCTTTTATAACTTCATCATACTCAGAAAAAGAAAAGTCTTTTAAAACTTTTTTACGTATTTCAGGATATTTGGCCAATAATCCCAGGGCAATCATATTATGTGTTTTACCGCCACCCATCGATTGGGTCAGTGAAAAAACACTGGCGCTGTCATTTTTGTTGGCAAACTTATCAAATACCTTTTCAATTAAGAGCCGCATCCCTTTGGTAACAAAGTTTTCCTCAAAAAACTTCTCGGCGTCTATGTCGTCATTTATAAGATCTGACAGGTCAAGTACAACGTCTCTTCTATCCTTGTCAAATATACTTTTCCTTGGCTTACAATGGGTTGCAATCGACATACAATTCCTCCAGAAAGTGTTAACTTTTTCTCAATTATTGTAACTGAATTGTTTAATAATTTCCAGTTTAATGGATGTTATTAATAAATCAATTACAGAATTAGCAATATTAACTTTCGAAATTTGTTAAATCTTCAATGCTTGAATAAATAGTAACTCCTGAAAAACAAGATAAATATTTGATAATGCTTGAGGAGCGCCAAGAAGCGCTGTATAAAAGAAACACAATCCAGCAGGTTGCAAAGTACCTGCGGGGGCAATTGCCAGTTGACCTTGAAGTCTGACCGGCAGTTTTTTTAAGAAAGACTGAAGCCCGGTGACAAAGGCTCTATAGAGTCGAGACGAGGTGTAGGCCGTAGCATGTAAGCGAACTCAGAATGGCCTGAGAAGTAACTGGCATATGCATCAGGTTGACTTTCCGGCGTAATATGAGATGGCATGCACTGAAGGATTTGCAGTGAACTTGGGAGGACTTGTGTGCAGGGTGGTGGTGTGTCGTTAACCGAATTAATCTGCATTTAAGTCTGAATATCTAACCGTAATAATTAGTCCAATTAAATAGAATTTTCATATTAAATTATCTAAAAATTGTATTATAAAGAATCATGAGAAAAGAGAAGAAGGCGGGCGGGTGCTACAACACCGATAACGCCCACCAATAACCAAACAATGTATCCAAATGATAATTTATTTTCCCGTTGAAACCAAGCAACTTTCTCACACTTACGAAGTGTGAGAAAGGGATCAAACCAATAACTCACAGTGAATCAACAAAATTATATAGTATTACTAATGAGTCACCGGGCGAAGTTCGTAAATGCGTCCATATTTTGTTGCTGATTTTAAATCTCCGTTACGAAGTGCGTCCCGGACATCGTCCAACTTATAAGCATCCTCGATGCTAAGATAAGGGGACCATCCTGTTTCATCCTCCATCAGCTTAACCTCTACTTCAGCAACATATTGCCCTTCATGGATATATTTAATTTTTTTCCGATATTTCATTTTTTTCGCCTCCGTAAAAAATTTTCATCCCAGCGCTTTGGATCTGGCCTGTAAGCCGTAACCAAAACAACGGGTTTGCCAGATTCTTTCGGAATGCCCCATACAACATGAACAGGATTACCAAATTTATCTTGCTGTAAAAGTAAGAGACATGGCCCTTTGGGATAATCAGTATATCTTTCAACAACTGCCCCGTTTATTACCCCATCAAGGAGTTCTCGAACTGATAGATTATCTTCAATCAGCTCATCATAGCCATGCTCTGATATCAGGACATCTCCAGCTTTTATAAGGCCTTGAACCTTAATGAAAAGCTCATCCACTCCATTTTCTCCAATTTAATCATTGTACGCAAGCAGTGCATAACAAATTACTATATAGTTCTGTACATCTTGTATAGGTGCAGTATAGCTTTACAATTAAATTATAGTCAAGTAGTAACATTCTCTGGCGTCACCCCATTTTTCGCAGCCTCATACCACAAGTAAACTTTTTTCTTTTCGCCATTGTAAGTTATTATAAAACTTAGATCCTTTTCATGAAGATATTCCAGTATAACTCTCGCATCATAACCCCTATCCATTACAAAAATACTTTTTAATGTATGTTTTATTTTTAAGTAACCCGAAATAGCTGTAAGGTTTAAGCTACTTGTTGAAAACATCGGGCATTATTGTATCCCGATGTTTCTGTTCCAAGCTTGCTTAAAAACAGATAGGGATCATTTCCAACAAATATTTTTGCGGAGGTCTTGAAATATATATTTATACTATTGATTTAAGCCTGTAAATCATCTACCTCCCTATTAAGGCTATTTATCTGACTTTGAAGTGAATTTTCAACTGAATTTATATAAGTATTAAGATTTTGGAGTCTATTTTCTGTTTTTATGTCTATTTGATATTCTTCAAAAGGTACGTTTCTTTGATATCATCTATTTATATTCACAGACAAAGTATTTCCAGCAGAATCACTGCCCTTTTGGCTCGGGACTGTTTTTTCTCTTTGTCCTAATAAGCTTTTGAATCATACGCATAAGTGATACCAGAACGCTTGTCTTTTTGGAATACAATAGCCATAAGCAACCTCCATCGTTATGCTACACACTAACACGTTGAAAAAGGCAAGGAAAAATATCGAAAAAAATAACATTTTTAATCATTTAGGCAAATTTATGAATGGCTGCTCGTTACAATTTGCGGGAATCTAGGTAACAAGCTTTTTGAAGCCAGGCAGTAGGGAGCATTGGACAAGTTGTTCAAGAAGCTGTCTAAGCTGGATTTGATAATATGAGTGTTACGAGACCAAAAGCCTGATTATCACCACCAATCTGGAATTCAGCAAATGGGTGAATATTTTTTACGATCAGGAGATGACCGCAGCTATGATTGACAGGCTGGTTCATCACAGTCATTTGCTGGTATTTCAGGGGGAAGTTGGCGAGTGAAAAATTCGCTTGTTAACAAAAAAAATCCTCACCGGGATAGGGAAAATTTTTTTTGCAAAAATAGGGAATTTCTACTTGCAAAAAACATTTTAAGAATAATCATTATAATCAAGCAAAGTTAGGTTAAAAATTATAAAATTAAATTTATAATGGGCGAAAAAAATGAATAACAGATATTTAATACCGATAAAGTATGGAAGAAAGCAATATCCTAACAATATAACTCCTAAAATACAGGAAATTGCTGGACATTTTGATATTGAAGTTATTCAGCCAACTATTTCATATTCACTGCATACAGAATATTCATATGGAAAACGAAATTTGACTTCTAATCTTATAAGAAATGGTCAATTTCAAAACATTGTAAGCTCACAAAAAAATGGTGTTCCTAAGCTTTGGTTTAATAAAAAATGGAGTTATGAGTTTAGTGATTTTATAAAAGCATTAGTTAGTACTAATGAGCCTCCAAAGATTATTGAAATTCACCCTCCATTTAATGATTACTGCAACTCAATGGAGATATTTGTCGAAACTTATAAAATATTTGAAGATAGAATATTAAAAATATTTCCAGAAACTGAAATACTTATTGAAAATAGATGTGGAACAATCTATAGCGGTGGAAAATTTTTATTATCAAGCAATGATGATATAGTAGAGCTATCAAAATTAATATCCGAATCTAAATTAAAATTAAGAGTTGTATTAGATCTCCCTCAATTGTTCACCGAACATGCTGTTTCAAGTTCTTTATCAAAAGTTTTGATTAAAGATATTTTAAATCCAATTAAAGATTGTAAGGATTTTATTGCTGGAATACATATTTGGGGGAAAAGAAGAAATGAAAATGGTAGATTAGTAGCACATCAAGGAGATTTAAACACTTATTTTAACAATGATATGAATTTAAAAACAACATTCTTAACAGAGATTTATAATTTATTGGATGATGCCAAGCCAAGATACTTTGTTCCTGAAGTAAATAGTACAAACGAGGATTTAAATTCAATTGTTAATGATTTTCAAAAGGCAGGATTTAAATTTATTTAACTTAGACTTTGTTTATCTTTTTTAATTGAATGTCAAGTAATCAGAAATATATGGAAAAAAGAATGACAATCTCTCGACTTCGCAAGTCGGGAATTTGAATAGGATTATGATTTTTTTGGCTCTAATGAAGAAATCATTTCTTCAAAAATTGCTATAAAATACTTGCGTCTAGCTTCCTCCGGAGTTTCCTCATTATATTTTAACTTTTTAAGTAGAGTAGGCCACTGGCTTCACATTGCTTATCCAGCTGCCCATCATCAATTCCGTACGTAATGTATAATTTACATGTCCACTTTTTCCTGGATTCCCGGAGTACTCATAACGATGCCGGAGGTTCCACACCGAGATCTCTGAATAGTTCCTGTTGTTTTTTGTAATCTCACCAAACCTTATTTCTTTCCCGGGTCGTTCAAAGCATTCTATGACGTCCAACTGATCCAGGACACCCTGAAGTGTATATTTGCCAAACAACTCCTTTTCCTGCATAGCCTTCTTAATATATGACAAAAATATTAATGCTATAAACTCCACAAACAGCTTGCCATCAAGAGATCTTTCCGATGATACTAATAGCCGGCGCAAATTTAAACGCTCCTTCAAATTACCAAAGGCTTTCTCCACTAAATCTTTGTTCCTGTATATATCAAGTGCCTTAACTTGGTCTTTGACCTCATTGCTGATTAATGCAAAGTATCCGTAATTCTTCTTAGCTTCATCAATTACATCCTGCCTTGCCTCTACTTTGACACCCTTTACAGGCGTCTTGTGAACGTTGAAATATTTTTCATAAAGTTTTGTGTTCTCAGCTCTTGTCTTGCCGCTCATAAGTTCCTTTTCAAGACTAAGCAAACGCCTCTTAAGCCTTTGTTCATCTTCCGCTGCCTTCTCACTATTAAAGTAAACATGTAAATACATCCTCCGTTTTTCTTTTATAGTATCACCTTTATAAGGGCGCTCTTGTGAATAATCCCATTTAATCGGGATACAAGTAGCAAACACTTCATGGCTTTCATTATAGTTTCTCCAGTCTCGCAAAGAATCCCTGACTGAATCCAAATGCTCTTTTACAAATAGGCAGATTTATGAACGGTTAGTCGTTATAATTTGCGGAAATCTAGTTTGCTAGAAGGAATTGAGAAAGTTTGTTACGAAAACGTTGAAGAATGCCCTTGGGGTCAAAGTTATAATAACTTTCCCAGCTAAGGACCCTTAAAATTCCCCACTTTATTTGATTTAATTTTTATTTGTAGTTAATTCCTTCATTCTGTTAATTTGCATTTTATGCAAGCAGGGCATATGATTTCTCGAAATTAATTCGCCTATCAAGTAAAGAAAAATAGCTGCCATTTTTCCAAATACAGACTCACTATTAAGGCTTGTTACAGCTATTGTTGCTAAGCTTAGTGATAAATGGGAAACAAATAGGGTCATATCAATTTGGAGAAATAATGTGTTCCGCATAATTTTACTGGTCTTCGACCGGTGCTACATGAATTTGCAGAAAATTTGTTGCTTTATCTGTTATAAGTGGTATTAATCCCAGTTATAATTAACCGATGCTTTTCGTTCGATACTGGCTCATTATAATTTAGACAAAAAATCAAACTCGATAAGAACTTAAGAAAGTTGATTTTAATTTGAAACAATATTTGGCTTTAACCACTGGTATAAATATGTCAAAAATACGAAAGGGGTTATCGGACACAATGATGGAAAAATAACAAATCAAATTAGTTTGGATGCAAAATATGCAACAGAAATTAAGGCTAAAACTCAGTCCTGTTTTATTTCCAGAAACTCCGGTAGCGGCCATTCCATATCGATGCAAAGTTTGCAAAGATTTCTAACAGTGATATTTGCTTCACCCTTGAGGAGTTTTTGGGCTGTATCTGAGTTAAGCAATTTGCTCAAAGTTACAGTATTATGCTTCTTTTTAAGCTCTTGAAGGTATTCATCTTTTAACATAATATCAATTTTCTGATTATTTTTCATAGTATCTTTTTATAACATTTCTCGGAAAATCGCAATCTTTTTCTTGACATTTTGCGGTTTTCCGCATATAATGTTGTGTATAAAATAAAGAAAAGGAGAAGAGTTATGAATGGATTTATTGCAAATTATCTGGATAATCAAAACAAAAATTGTGGGACGTTTTTTGTTGCAAATATTTTTACCCATGAGACAGAAGAAGGTTTTCCATATCAAAAACTGATTTTGTATAATGGCAGAGGCAAAACCATAGGATATTCTTTCAAAGAAAGCCAAAATGATAAGATATATAAGTATATAAAGATTAGCGGTAAGAAGTTTAAAAATGGAAATTCGGGAGTGATAAATATTAACATAAAAAATGCTGAAATAGTGGAGCCATCAATTGAGAATATCGGAAAAACATTAAACTTAAATATTGCAGAAAAAAAATATTTAAAAGAGATACATGGCTTTATAGATTTAATACAAGATGCAGAGTTGAAAATTTTTATGAGAAATGTCTTTACTGATTGGCGGACTCTTGTCAGTTTTACCAGAATTCCAGCATCATTAAAAAACCACGATTCTAAAAGAAACGGACTGATAAAACATACATTAGATGTAACCAAAATAGCCGATTTTCTTGCAAGAAATTTCTTTGCCAATATTGATGTAGATTTATGTATCGCAGGTGCATTGCTCCATGATATTGGAAAAACAAGAGTTTATCGTAAAGACTACAGAAAAGGTAAATACATTTATTCGAAGAAAGCTAATCTTCTTGGCCACAAATACTGCGGGATGAAACTAATAGATAAATTTCTTTGTGAATACTGCTACTTATGTGAAAATCAGCACTTAACGTTAGCAAATATTTTTTTAAATCAACATTCAGCGGATAAAGATGTAGCAGTAACTATTGAAGCCTATATTGTAAAGACTGCTGATGAAATGGTTGCCAGAATGAATTTAATATTACCAAGTGGCGAAATAAGAGAATACAATGAAAATCTGAAAAAATTTGTCATTGATACAAATTTACTGCTGAATTCTGAGAAGGATGTCGTAATCCAATAGTAATTCAACAGTTAGGACAAAATTTAATCATGGAGTGCTGGAGAATTTTCAGCATAATTTTAAGATTGTAGTGCTATACAGTGCAAAATTTAACATTTGATTTGACCCAACTTAATTGCTAAGATATACTAAAAGTATGAAATATATAATATAATAACTTGTTAGGATTTGAAATAGTGAGGTTATGAAATTAAGGTATTTTGTCTCAGAGGCATTAATAGAAATAGCTGAAGGAGTTAAAGATGCGCAATGCAGAACTTCTGGCATGAACCCACACACCCGGCATATCTATACTAAGTCTCAGGCAGGTGGGTCAAACTTGATACTCGGCTTGGATCACGACTATAACCCAATTCATATGGTTGATTTTGATGTGGCGGTTACTTCATCAGAAGGCACTGAAACAAAAGGCGGTATAGCTGTGGTTTCGGGATTTATCTTATTGAGTTCGCAAGGTAAATCCCAAGAAAACACACAGAGTATTTCGCGAATTAAATTCAAAGTTCCAGTTTGCCTGCCAGCCAGTGAAAGTTGATCAGAATACTAACCAGTTGTTGCAGTTAGTTCCGGGGCTAAAGGCCAACCACAGGACGGCCTTTTTTCCGCATCGCTGTAAAAGAAGTCGTCACTGAACCAAAGCGTTATAACAAAAGGAGGAATTATTATGAAGCCATCCAAAAAATTCTTGAGCGAGAAAAAGGAAAAGTGCGTGCCTTACGGAAGCGATGTCTCGGCCGGAAAATACCTCTGTGCCGATTGCGGTTATAAATACTCAAATCAATCTAAAACTTCTTTGCCTCCATGTCCAAACTATGACGATAAGAGCCATACGAAGAAATGTTGGAAGATCGTGTCTGGGCAGGGTGATGCCCCAGAAGACCCATATCCAAATCAATAGTCATAACAAGTGGGTGAATCAGACTGGTACTATGCTCCGCTTCGTCCGGGCAGCTTACCCAAGTCGTTGGGCATCAGGAGGACACAGTGCACCAGTTACTTGCCAACGCAACATTTCGAATAGAGTGCAGCAGCAGTTTGGGCTCTGGTTTCAGCTTCATCGAGGGAGATGTGATTGTCACGAACAATCACGTGATTGCTCCGTACCATTCCAATGGACAGAACATTGAGGCGGTTACGGAAGACGGTCAGCGGATACCTACCGAACTTATAGCGCACTCTCCTGAGAATCAATTTGATTTCGCCATCCTTCGGGCGAAATCTCCCCTTCCTGGCGGAAGGGATGTCCTCAAACCAGCCTCCAATCACTCGAAGGCAAGGGGAACAAAGGTTGTTTTCTCCGGCTTCCCTCATGGAATCCATGACCTTTTGACTCATGAAGCAGTTATTTCTGGTCCCGCAGCCCCTCACGCGTTCTATATCGATGGCTCCGTCAACGGCGGAAACTCAGGTGGCCCAATTATCGATTCTGTTTCCGGAGAAGTCATCGGTATTGTCACTCAGCGGCGGTTTCTTGGCGGAGCTCAGCTCAATGATTTAAGGCAACAAATCCATCAGATTCTACAGCACTGTCAGGACATAGCAAGTCGAGGGTCTGTCCAAATTTTGGGTATTAACTTCGGTAATTTCGTGCATATGATGGGGCAAGGCTTTTCAATTATGGATCAAATAATACGGGCCAATGCCAATTCAGGCATTGGAATTGGTTTTGGGATTGAGCAAGTTCAACAGGAATGCTCTCATTTTGGTATCAGTAGTTGATGCCCAACAAGGTGTTGCAGGGTAATGCCCGGCCGCTTCGCTCGCCTACCATAGCTAAACGCGAGTGTTAAAAACTGGGATTAAAGATGCTTTCAGAAGTGAAACAGTTATTGCAAAATTGGAAAAAAGAGAATTTGATAGAGATAAAAAAATCTGTAATAAATTTTTATTTGGCCTTGAATTATAAAATTGGTGCCATAAATTATCAGTAGTTTCTACTTTCAGAGAAAAATCAATCATGAAGATTCGTCCAAATTCAGAGATTAATCAATCTATAATAGATTGATTAACAGCGAAGCTGACCAAGCAGAATAATCAAGAACAATACCACAGATGTGTATTTTGCGTTCACCTTTTTCACAAGGTGAATGCAAAATACGACACAAACTCTCAATAGCCTGTCTAAACAGGATCTGAAACCATTCAAAATTTACAGAAAAAACAGAAAATCAGAAAATTCACAGTTATATCATTGCAAATTGCCACAATTGTGTGCGTCTTTTTGTGATGCCATGAGGCTGCTGTGCCACTTATGACTGTGTCTGATAATCCCCGCTTAATCTCACGGAGCGCGTGAGTTCATATATAGATATTGGGCTTTCTGACAGCCTCAAATGTCGGAGTATATCGCTAACATACATTTTATTTACAGCATATATCTATAAACAAACTCACGACCAGGAGGAACCCGTCAGGATGATAATCCTGGCTTTTTTTGATTTTATTTGACCGTACCGCTTTATTAAAATTGAGAGGGATACTATGAAAGAAAAAGTAAAAAGGAATTTTGTAGGTGAAAAAAATCTATCAAGGAAAGCAGCCAGTTTTAATCTGGCTAAAGAGGTTGTCGAGTCTGGAAACCAGGAGTCGATTAGTAAGACGGCAATGGCAGTCAGGCAGCTGGCAAACTTTGCAAATGAGAAATATGATTTGAAAAATTTGGTAAAACTGAATGCTGAAAATATGGCCGATTTTGCAGAACATTTATCTGAAAGAGTTGAAAATGGAGAAATTTCAAGAGGCCATGCGACGAATATTATATCATCACTTAACAGTGTATTTGACTATTATTATCGGGATGACCTTAAAATATCAGCAAAAGATTTTGGTATTAATAGAGGGGAGAGGTTCAACAATATCGATAAAAGTGTATCCAACGAGACGCATGATAAATTTTCAGATTTCTTAACTGAACAATATATCGAAAAAGGTGACATTAGATATGAAGCACTACGATTACAGATTGAACTTCAAAGAGAAGCTGGGTTACGTTTCAAAGAATCGGCATTATTCAATGGCTATGAATTACATAGAGATGGCAGCCTTGATATTGAGAAAGGCACAAAAGGCGGGCAGTTACGGACACTCCATGCAACAGATTCAGTGAAAGAGTTGGTGAAATATGTAAAAGATTTTAGGAAAGAATACGGCCTTTCGAAATCATTAATTCCCGATCAGTATGACTTTAAAAAGTGGCGGGACTTTGCATACAATACCGTTAAAACGTTCAACAATGAAAATAATGCAAGTTATAATTTTCATGCGAACAGACACAGCTATGCACAGCAAAAATATCATAACCTGACAAATACATTGCCGCCTGTAAAATCAGGATATACTAAACAGGATCAAATAAAGTATATTGCTGAGAAAAATAATATTGGCATGGAACAGGCAAAAGAACTTGATTATAATGCGAGAATGCAGATATCTGAAGAATTGGGGCACCATCGGCTTGATGTAACAAACTATTACCTGGGTAAATAAAATGCAGAAAAATAAACTATTTGAAGAATTTAACAGAAAGTACAAATTAAAAGGTGCAACTTCGACAGTTAAGCAGGATTACCGCTTAATAGAAAATTTTTGCCAGATCATTACAGAAAAATATCCTGCGCTTAAGTCCATCGATTCATTAAGCATTACCCATCAAAACGCTTTTTACAAAGAACTGTATAGAAAAGTGCAAACAGGTGAAATGTCGAAAAATTATGCTAAAGACTGCCTTTATGCGGTTAACAAACTTTACAGAAAGATTGGCAAGCCTGAATTGTGTTATGATGTACAGAAAATAACAAACAGTATGGATGGGAAAAGAAAAATTACAGTAACTAAAGAAGAATTTGGAAACATAAAGCTATGGCGAAGAAAATATGGCAAAATATTGCCGCCTGATTGAAATTTTTATTTTTTTCCTTGAATTAATCATAGTGTAGACCATGTTAGTATTATTCTACCCATAAAGGGATCAAAGCAAACCTTAAATGTTTGCCCAATTAGAGTATTAGACTGTTCAAAAATAAGTCTAATGAATAGTGTATCAACCGATACATCAAAGATAATCATTAAATCAAGCATTATTATATGCTTCATACACTGTTCGCACAAACAATTTTTTTGTGTGTAATTCCCCATGTAGAATTCTGTAAACACAAAAAATAAAAAATATTTACGCGGTGAGTGCTTTATAGAATTCTGAGAATATTTTTCAGGGTGATGACCCTGATTTCTTGTTTTGAAAAGGAGTTAGCATTATGAGTAACTCAGGGAATTTGAGAAATCAGGGGTTTAAGGACTACCGTCTATTGAGGCTGAAAGAAGTTCTGGAAATTATTCCTGTCAGTGAGTCAACATGGTGGGAGGGAGTAAGAACAGGCATTTTTCCGAAACCTGTCAAACTGGGACCAAGAATTTCTGCATGGAAGGAGAAAGAAATAATCAAATTGGCAGAAGAGGGTACAGAGAGAGAAGCTGTTTAAAAGTGGACTTTTAGTATAGCTTCTGGAAAATATCGCGGGGAGCTTTTTTGATAAATGCTTCATCGGCTGATAATAATTCATCGAGATAATCTGCCCAGTGTTGGAGCATAATTTTACGCTCCTGAAGATATTTTGCTTTATTGTAAATTCCCCTGATTTGGTTTCTGTCTATGTGTGCCAGTTGTTTTTCGATTATTTCAGAAGGCCAGCCCTGTTCGTGTAGCAGGGTGCTGGCTGTTTTTCTGAGGCCGTGGGCTACAAGTTCTTCCTTTGAATACCCCATACGCCTTAGTGCCATATTTAAAGTGTTGTTACTCATCGGTCTTTGGTTTGTTGAAGTGGATGGAAATATATATTCAGATCTATCAGTGAGCGGGTGTAGCTCTTCTAATATATTTAAAGCCTGTTTTGATAAGGGGACTACATGAGGTTTCCGTTTTTTCATTCTCTCGGCGGGGATGTTCCAGCATCTGTTCCTGAGATCTATTTCCTCCCACTTTCCTTTTCGTAATTCACCAGGTCTTAAAAGAGTCAGCATTAGTAGTTTTAATCCACACTGAGTGATAAAGGATCCATTGTAGTTATTTATGTTTTCCCACAGTATTTTTACTTCAGATAACTCTGTTACAGCAGGGAATTCATTTTTTGATACAGGGGATAAAGCCCCCTTTATTTTGGCTGCAGGGTTATCTTCACTGATACCACTTGCAACAGCATATACAAAAATTTGATTGCAAATTTGTAATACTCTGTGGGCTGTTTCCACAGCACCTCTTTTTTCGATGCGTCTTAAACATTCGAGTAATGATCGGGGGGTTATGTCATTGATTTGAAAATTGCCCAGCCACGGGAGAATATTTTTTTCAATACGCCGATAAGTCGTTTTCGCATGGTTTTCAGTCCATTGGCTTTTATTTTTTTCGTACCATTCTCTAAAAACGGCTTCAAAAGCTTCTTTCTTTGTATTAGCAGGTCTGCCATGAGCCAACGCTTTTCTCTTTTCAAGTACAGCTTCTCTGGCCTCTGATAAGGAGACTTCAGGATATCTGCCGATGGAAAGCATTGTGTATTTTCCGTCATATTTTTTATATCTGAAACGCCACAATTTTTTGCCTGCTGGGGTCACTTCCAAGCATAAACCGTTTCCGTCGCTTATTCTGTAAGTTTTGGACTTGGGTTTGATTCCCTTGATCTTAGTAGTTGTCAGTTTCATTTAACTTCCTCATATTTAAGTTAAAATTGCTATATTGAGTATAATATTTTGATTACACTCAATATACTCATAAATCTACTCAAATAATTTTCGGATGTCAACATTTTTTGTCGGAGTCTATCGGAGATTAAAATGGATAATTTGTTGTAAAATCGGGGTTTTTGAGGATGTTTGGGATTGCCTCAAAGTCTGTTGAAATGGAGGTGGCGGGAATCGAACCCGCGTCCGAGTAAGCTTCAGCTTAAGGCGACTACATGCTTAGTCAGCGTTTGAGATGTCCCATTTCTTCTGCCCGCTGACAGGTGGAAGAAATGGTAAGCCTCTTAAGTCTCACTCACTTTTTAGAGGCATCAAAGTGAGCCAGCCTGCTAAGTTGGCGCCCTTTGCAAAGTCACAGGCAAACTTTGCAAGGACGTCGCTGCTATCTACGCAGCAGCGAGTGCAAATTCGTCGTTTGCAACTATTATGGTTCGGCTGTTTTACGAGGTACCGACCTCGGCATGCTCCTTAAGCTTACACTCCCCGTCGAAACCATTTCACCCCCTTTATATTGTGTACCACAAATTTATCAGTTTTTGACTGATGCTAAAGGGTAAAAGGCGACGAAGACCTTAATTTCAAACATCCCTGAGCAACTAAAAATACTTAAATTCTGATAAATTGCAAGAGGTATTTTAGTTCAGAGTTCAAGGTTCAATGTTCAGGAAAAAGTGAAAGTGGCAGTGGCAGTAAATGTGAGACGTAAGGTGTAAGAGGTAAGATGTGAGGAATATAGATTTGAGGTAACGATGAAAACAGAGAGGGTTTGCAACGACCTCGATCTACCTCTAATAAAATCTACTTTATCTTATATTTATTTTTCAGGTCTCTGTTGACTTCTCTCTCCATATCTTTGCGTTTGATTGTTTCTCTTTTGTCGTGTATTTTTTTACCTCTTGCCAGTGCTACTTTTAGCTTTATCAGGTTGTTTTTCAAATAAAATTTTAAGGGGATTACGGTAAGTCCCTTTTCATTTGTTTTGCCCATCAACTTATTAATTTCTCTTTTATGAAGCAGTAACTTTCTTGTTCTCGTCGGGTCATGATTTTCAATGTTTGCCTGGGTATATGGAGAAATATGACAATTTATGAGAAATGCTTCACCATTTCTGATTTTCACATGGCTGTCCTTAAGGTTAATTCTGCCGTTTTTTGCCGATTTGACCTCTGTTCCCTTCAATGCAATACCAGCTTCAAAGGTCTCAAAAATTTCAAAATCATGATAAGCTTTTCTATTTGTGGCGAGTGTCTTCATATACCCTTCTCTATTTTAATTGTTATATGTACTGATTCATATAGATAACACAAAAATTCTATACTATCAATTTGTAAAAATCTGGTTGTGTTTTTATGGTGTGAGTGGTAGATATTGCCAATATTAAACAAGTTTAGAAACAGGTATATATGAGATTAGAGAAAAAGCTTGATCAGCTCAAATGTTTGTCTTCTGAATTGTTCGGTTTTAGTATGGATTGTGAGGTCAGACTTGATTTGCGGGGGCTCTCTGCTGGTAAAGCCGATATAAGTAAAAATATTATCAGACTTAATTCTGATTTTTTGACGGAATATCCTGAGCAAATGGTTCATGAAATTCTTGTACATGAATATGCCCATTTGATTGCATATGCAATAGACAGTAAATGTGGCAATAGGCATTATCCCCATGGCAAAACATGGAAATATGTAATGAACAAATTTGGTGTAACTCCCACCCGTACTCACAATTTGGATATTAGTAAGACTTTTGTAAGGGAAATGAAATATTTTTTATACAGATGTGAATGCGGCGAACATCGTTTAAGTGCTATAAGGCACAACAGGGCACAAAGGTCTGAAAATAAATTTTATTATAAATGTAAGCACTGTGGCTCGAAGCTTATGTTTGTGAAATCATTGGATGTATAAATGGGCGATATTTTAATTATTTTTGCAGTTATTATAATCCTTATTTTGGTTTTTATTTTTTTAACGTTCAGTATTTTCTGGGGGCTCGTTATTTTTTTTATTGCTGGCGTTTTTAGTTTTTTTACGTCATTTTTTGATGGAAATAGTGAAAAATATGAAACTATACAGCCTGATCCTTCCTCTGTCATTATTTGTATTGATTCTCAAAAAAATAGCTATAAATTGTCAGGAGAAAATTTTATAATAAAATTTAACAAATCAGATGGTTCAAAATACATCGTTACTGATAACGGCAGCAAATTTAATCTGGAAAATTGCTTTTATCTTAAAGGGGAAGATTATCTTTAATAAAGGAGGAGTTATGGCTGTTGTGGGGGAAGTACAGAAAAATAATACGGAAAAGTTTATTGTTGAAGCAAAAGAATTTAAGGGAAAAAGATTTGTGGATGTACGTGTATATTATCTTGACAAAAAGGATGATGAATATAAGCCTACAAAGAAGGGAATAACCCTTACAACAAATACTTATGAACCTTTGATTAAGCTGATAACAGAAGCTTATCAGAAAATTCAAAAGGAAGATATATAGGTTTATTTAATAAGGCAGACCTGCAAAAAAAGCATGCAGAACATTTGTGAGAAGATTATTCATGATTTTCAAGAATGTTTTTTACCGCCTGGGTTATTTCCTCACTTTTGCTGCTCAATCCAACACTTTCCAGAAAATCTGTGATAGCTATAAAAAGGTCATTATACAAGTTTTTGACAAAAGTGTTCATTAAAATGGTATGATGTTCTCCGGTAAAAACACTCTCCAGAGCTCTTTTACAATCTTCTCTATCCAAAGAAGTTACTGAGCGGCATAATACAGGCCTTACCGGGTATATTGAACAACTTTTTTCTGAATTCAGAAATATACATTCAATCTTACATGCTATGCGGTCATCATCATCAAGATATTTAATTTGAAAAGCATTGTTGTGTATTTTATCTATTAGATATGAAAATTCATCAATATTAAAATTGTTTCTTATAAATGAAACAATTTTCCAGGCTTCCGGAGGAAGAGTGGGTATGTTTAGTCTACAACAATAGCCGCATCCCTTGCTGCAGTCTATATCGGACAAATGTTGCTCTTGGCTGGCATCTTCAATAATTCTACCGGCCTGCGATAAAGCTTCGTTTATAGAAATGTCAGCAGGATGGTTTATGTTTTCGCTATTGTGTTGTTTTAACATTTGAAAGAAAAAATGACGATAATTTTTCTCTTCAGCTGCCATACCATATTATAACATTAAACATTCTAATATGACAGTGTAAAATGTGGTTTATTTTTACAGAACTATTTTTGATAGCGATTTACTTTTTGCCTGTGTTCTTCATAGGTTTTGCTGAAGGAGTGTTTTCCATCACTTGTTGCCACAAAGTAGAGATAATCAGTCTCAGCCGGATTCATGACACCTTCCATGGCTTTTTTGGATGGTGAGCATATTGGTGTCGGCGGCAGGTCATTATGCTTGTAAGTGTTATAGACATTCTCAGGGTTTTGTAGGTGTTTTTTTTGAAGGTTTCCGGTGAAACTGGAATAGATTCCGTAAATTGTGGTGGGATCGGACTGTAGTCTCATACCTTTTGACAGCCTGTTGTAAAAAACAGAAGCGATAACAGGATATTCCTCATCTACAAAAGTCTCTTTTTGTACAATTGAAGACAAAATTATTCCCTCATAAGGACTGAGGCCGAAATGTTTAACTTTCTCATCAAAATGTGCAGGTTTGTTTTTCAGGAAATTATTGTACATTAATGATACAATATTTTCTATTTCGGAATTTTCCGGGAGAAAATAAGTGTCCGGATATAGAAATCCTTCCAGAGAAGGTAGTTTTTTCCCGGTCATTTTTGCAATAAACGCTGAATTTGTTATATGGTCTAAAAATGTTTTGTAATCTATAATGTTTAGGGAATCAAGTTTTTGGGCAGTATCAAAGATATTATATCCTTCAGGGATTGTTACTTTTATGTTGTGCTGTATTCCCTTCTTTATGTTTTCCACAAGCTCAAGCAGAGATGAGTTTTCTGCACGGTAGTTCCCAAATTTTCTTTCTTTAGCAAAGCTGTACACATATTTCAGATATTCTTTTAGAAAAGGGGGTGTATTTAGATATCCAAAAATTTTCTCATAGCTTTTGTCATACGGTTCACCCTTTTCTATCCTTATATCGAGTGTAACATAATTATTCTTTAAAAAATTTTCGCATTTATAAATCCAAACTCCCAGTCCGAAGCTCAGAATGAAAGACAGTATAACAATGGTAAATGCCAGTTTCTTCAGCATTTTTACTGTTTTTTTACCATTTTAAGGAATCTGTCGAAAAGGTAAGCAGAATCGTGAGGCCCGGGGCCGTTTTCCGGATGATACTGCACAGCAAATACCGGCTTATCTTTTACTTTTATCCCCTCAACCGTATTATCATTTAGATTTATATGTGTAATTTCCACTTTATCTTTTAAAGATTCCATACTTGCTGCAAAACAATGGTTTTGAGAGGTGATTTCGACTTTACCTGTTGTAAAATCTTTCACCGGCTGGTTCCCGCCGTGATGACCGAATTTTAGCTTGTAAGTTTTTCCACCCAAAGCGATAGAAAGTATTTGATTGCCCAGACAAATGCCAAATACCGGGTAGTTGTTGTTTACCAGATTCCTGGCAAGCTCGTGTGCATATGTTAAAGGTTCAGGATCTCCCGGTCCGTTTGATAGAAAGACACCATCGGGTTTCATTTTTTCTATGTCACTGAAAGTTGTTTGTGCCGGGGCTACAGTTACTCTTGCACCATTTTCCACAAAATACCGTAGTATGTTCTGTTTGATTCCGTAGTCAACGGCTACTATATGTAAGTCATGCGTAGCTGGGTAATTAAAATTATTATTATCAATATTCCAAGTCCCCTGGTTCCATACATATGGTTCACTGCATGTAACGTATTGAACAAGGTCTTTACCTTCAATTGTATCGGAAGCAGCTACCTTGTTTTCCAGATAGGTAATGTCATCTGTTACTGATGAAATAATAGCGTTCATTGAACCTTTTTCCCTTATATGCCTGACAAGTTTTCTGGTATCAACCCCTGTGATACCCACGATGCCATGCTTTTCCATAAATTCATGTAAGCTCATATTTGCTCTGAAATTAGAAAATGTTCTGGAATATTCTTTTACGATAAAAGCTGAAACCTGTGGTTTTACTGACTCAAAGTCCTGTTCATTTATTCCGTAATTGCCGATGAGCGGATATGTCATTGCCACCATCTGTCCATAGTATGACGGATCGGTGAGTATTTCCTGATAACCGGTCATAGAAGTGTTAAAAACCACTTCGTTTACTACTTCTCCCTTAGCTCCGAATGAGACACCTTCAAAAACCGCTCCGTCTTCCAGTATTAAATAGGCTTTGGACATATAAAACTCCATCTTATTAGTTTGCAGGTAAAATTTAAAAAAATATGGATTATTCAATAAAATTATGCAAGTATTTTTAGCTTACAATTTTTATATTAGTTTAAAACGTTTAACCTCTGAATTTCCTTAAAAATACACAAATCCATGACTATTGGGATGTTGTTGTTTTCAGCAATTTTTCGGGCTTCTTCAGAATAGACATGCTCCTGTAGCCAGATAAAACCTGCATTAATTGCAACAGCTTCCTCAACGATTGGGGGTACAGCTTCACTTTTTCTGAATATATCCACAATATCAATATGCTCAGGAATATCAGACAAGCTCTTGTATGCTTTTTCACCAAGTATTTCGTTTTCATTGGGATTTACCGGAAAACACCTGTAACCGTTTTTTTGCAAAAATTTCATTATGCCATTGCTGGGCCTTTCAGGGTTTGTGGATGCTCCTACTATTGCGATATTTTTGGCATCCTTGATGGTTTTGTAAAGGAAATCGTCTGTTATTTTCATTATAATCTCCGCTTGATTTAATGGTATTTGTTATAATATTATAATTAAGGAGTAAATATGATTCAAGGATTATCTACAGCATTGAGCGCATTAAATGCTGCAAACAAAAGGCAGAATGTTACAGCGAACAACCTTGCCAATGTAAATACGGGTGGATTCAAGGCAAAAATCACTCACCTGGCAGAGATATCCCGGGGAGGGGTGAAAGTTGCCGGCGTACAAACGGATACCTCTAAAAGCTATTTTATAAATACAGGTAATCCGTTAGATTTGGCAATAAATGGTGACGGTTATTTCAGATTAAACTCAGATAATAAAGAAATTTTTACGAGAAATGGGCATTTTAAAAAGGATGCTGACGGTAATGTCGTGGATTCAAACGGGAATATTCTGCTGGAAAATCCGAGGGAAAATCTTTCAGTGTCTGAAAATGGCGATGTTTTTTCAAACGGCAATTATGCCGGTAAGATAAATATTTATGATGAATATGGCGAAGCTATCCCTGATAATAATTACGAAATAATGTCAGGTTATTTGGAGGCTTCCAATGTGGATATAGCCAAGGAAATAGTAGATCAGATAGTTAACTTAAGATACTTTCAGGCTAATTCCGAAACTATCAGGACAAAAGATGAGATGCTCGGTAATATTGTGAACTTAAAGACTTAGTTTTATTTGAAAAGTGTGGTTTCCCCGGTACAGTGTAAAAGTAACATTACCCCCTATATTTTCTACAATTTTTTTATCCAAATCTTTTATATTGTTTATTTCTTCGCCATTTACAGCGATGAGGATATCGTCTTTTTTGATATAAGAAGGTATGGAACTTTTAGTTATTGTTACAAGTGAGGTGCTATCTGTGAAGTCAAGTCCGTACTTTCGTCTGAGAAATGTTAACCCGTAGTTATCCGGAAATGTTGTAAGCTTTAAAAGCTTTTGAATGTTCCTGTTGTTTCTTATTATATCAATCTTAATTTCTGATCCGGGAGGATATGTTCTGATAAGATATTTCAGGGCATCTTTTGAATTTGCCGGGATAGTGTTTATTTTGGTAATAATATCATTTTTTTTGAAACCGGCTTTTGCTGCGGGTGAATCATTTTCTATGCTGGATATTGTTAAGCCGTCATTTGTTTCTTCTGTATAAAAACCGGTATAACTTTTGCGTATTTTTCCATAATTTAAAAATTCGCTGAGTGTTCGCTTTAAGATATTTATAGGTATGGAAAAGCCTATCCCCTGAGCATCTTTATATATTGCTGTATTTATCCCTATAACTTCACCATCAAGGTTTATAAGAGGTCCTCCGCTGTTACCTGGATTAATCAGTGCGTCTGTCTGAATAAAAAGCCCGACACCGCCATTTATCTTTAAAATTCTGTTTGTGGAGCTTATTACACCGGTGGTTACAGAGCTGTTGAGACCGAAAGGATTGCCCATAGCTATTATTGTTTCTCCCAGATAGAGGTTATCGCTGTTTCCCAGTTTTGCCACCGGGAATTCTTCCTGGCTTTCAGTTTTCAAAATAGCAAGGTCTAAAAGCTTGTCTTTACCGATAACATTAGCCTTATACTGTTCACCGTTTTCCAGAATAACAAGTATTTCACTGGCTGCTTTAATGACGTGGTAATTAGTAACAACAATACCGCTTTCTTTGACAAAAAAACCGGAGCCTAAGCTATGTGTTTTGTAGGATCTGTTAAAACCAAAAAAATCGTCGAAGAAAGGATCATTAAAAAAAGGATTGTATCGCCGTGTTACTATTTTTTCTGTGCGGATATTTACTACTGTGGTTTCAAACTGTTTTACAGCCTTTACAACAGGGGTTATTCTATTGCTTGCATGTGATTCTGAAAAAAAACTTAAAACAATGACTATAAATAATAACTTAGCAGTGAGTCGCATATATCCCCTTTATTTAAGCTTTCTGTATTTTTGTCTATAATAGTCAGGCTTCTGAATGCCGGAAAAGTTCCTGAAAAATATTCTGAATATCTGTCCACTGATATTATTTTATCCATTTCTATGAAAGTGTAGCCCGGCACTATTTTATAAAAGCCCTTTTTCTTTTTCAAACTGAATCTGACAGTTGTCTTTTGAAAATAAAATTTTTGAGCATTATTGTCGAATATTTTTTTTATGAAAGGGATAAGAAAAAACTCTGCGCACGAGGTTGCGGATTCCGGTGTTCCAGGAAAAATAAAAACCGGCTTACCGGATAACATTGCAAACTTGAATGTTTTGCCCGGACTGGCGTTGATTCCGTTAATCAGTATGCTGCCACCTAACTCTTCTATAGCACTTGTTAACAAATCAAACCGTGAAAAACCTGTTCCCCCGAATGTTGTTATAATATCGTATTTCTGGGAGGCTATATGCAGCGATTCTTTTATTTTTTGTTTGTCATCAGGTATGATTCCTAAATAATTGTGGGGGATATAAAATTTATCCAAAAGAGATGTGAGCATATAAAAATTGCTATTTACTATAAAATCATTGCTGTGGAAAAGATTGGTTATTTCCCCACCTGTTGAAATAACACCTATTTTTGGCTGCATGTAAACATCTATGTGGTTAACCCGTAAAGAGGCAAGCAGCTCCAGATCTCTGTGGTCAAGGGTATGTTGTTTGCTGAATATTTTTGAATGTTTTTTTACTTTACTGCCTTTGTGATCTATAAAATCTTTACGTTGTTTCTGCAGAAAAATCTTATTTTCGACCTTGCTGCTGTTTTCAACAGGTACGACAGATGTTGAATATTCCGGCACGGGGGAGCCGGTGGAAACCTTGATGGCTTCATTGGCATTTAGATGTTTATCGTGGGTATCTGCAGCGGAAATCTCGCCGACTACAGTGAAAGGTTTGCTGTAATCGGATATTTCACTGTTTATGCAGTAGCCGTCCATTTTTGATCGATTAAAGTGAGGCAGGTCAACCGGGCTGTAGATATCTTTAGCAAGTATGCGCCCCATTGCCTGCTCTACACTGATTGTCTCGGATAAAGAAGCAGGGACTTTAGCCATTATTAGGTTTTGGGCAAGCCAGAGATCTGTAAGATTTTTCATTTTTCCTTTATTTTTATATCTATTGTTTTGGGGTTTTCACAGCCTTTTAATTGGGAAATTAATCCTTTAAGAGTTGAAATGACTATATCCCTGGCAAACTGATTTAGTTTGATTTTTTCTCCATTTACGGTTAGCGTAATGTTGCTGTTATTTTTCTTAATGTAATGTTTTTCTATAAAATCAGCTATTTCTTTATAGTTGTTAATGTCCAACAAATTTTTAATATCCTGTAAATTTTTGTTTGTTTTATCATTGGTGGCCACAGCCACCAATGTAGGATTGTTTTTACATAACAATTCTGTGGAGTGATTTTTTCTGAAAATTTCTATTTTAGGTTTATTAGCACTCTTAAACCCTTCCGTTAAAATAATATCCAGCTCGATGGGCATATATGATACAACCTCATCCAGACGTCTTTCGCTGTCCACATCGGAAATAAGTGCATATTGCCATGGCGACGAGATAAGTACCGAATGGGCACCTGCCTGTTTATGTCTATATGTATCCTTACCTTCCTTATCCACGTCAAAACCGTGGACATCATGTTTGATTGTGCCAACTTTGTATCCTCTTTTAGAGAGCTCTGAAATTAGATTTTCAATTAACGTAGTTTTGCCGCAGTCCGAGGATCCCACTACCGAGATTACAGGTATCATATGTCAACTCCTTAAAGTTAAAATTATTTTAATATTTTTACATCATTATCAAATATATAGCAAACATTTTAGCTGTGACATTTCCCGCAACTATCCAAAGGTGCATGGTAACCGTCTTTAGGCCACTCGTCATGACATTCAAAGCAATTGTTACCACATCCGGCGGCTTTTTGATTAAATTCAGATTTTAACAGGCTGCCTGCTGAAAGCTCGCCTTTGTTATTATCTGCAGGATCGTGACAATCAATACATGTTTGCAGCGGCTTATGTTCTTGTGAGTCTGAGAGTTCACTGTGGCATGTCATACAGTCTCCGGCACATCCTGCTGATACGTTGCCGGAATTGATTACTAAAACTGCAATTCCCAGATATATTGCTGCAATGAGTCCATGATAAGCAGTCCTTTTTGAGATGTGCATATGCGTTCTCCATTATAATTTAGCAGATTATCCTCAAATAACGGTCGTAAGTGATCTATACATTTTTTATAGTTTTTTCCATACTTTTTAGCAAGAAGGCAAGCATCAACCCCTTCAGTTTGTCTTAATCCAAAGATTAAATCTTCCTTTAAAAGTTCTTCTCCTTTTACTGTTTCGGTTTCCTTTTGATAATTTCCTTTTAAATATTCTTCAATGCTGGCATTGTTCGAATACCTTATCCTTTCTCCATTACAGTTATAGATCATTGAATGTGCGGAAGTACCAAGGCCAATATACTCATTCATATTCCAGTATATTTTGTTATGTTTTGAATCATGACCTGTTTTTGCATAATTTGAGATTTCGTACTGTTGGTAACCGTTTTGGGTTAATTTATTATTTATAAAGATGTATTCTTTTGGAGACTGCTCTTTTGTTGATTTATTTCTAAAGTGTTTTGTGTCGTAAGAAAAGGAATATGTCGAAATATGTTCGGGAGCCATTCCCAAAAGCTCATCAACTGTTTTATTTATCTTTGTTTTTTTACCTGGTATATCAAAAATAATGTCCATATTAATAGAAATATTGCTGTTTATGTTTCTTATATGTCTAAATACAGTATATATATCATTCACATTGTGTATTCTGCCCAAATATTTTAAAATCTCCTCATCAAAAGACTGAGCTCCTATACTTGCCCTGGTTAATCCGAAATCGTAAAGTATTTTCAGTTTGTCTTTATCTGCGCTGTCCGGATTAATTTCGAAAGTGAACTCTATTCCATTATAGTTTATTGATTTAAATAATTTTTTTAAAAAATTTTCCAATGTCCTGTTCGGTATAAGACTTGGTGTTCCTCCTCCGATATATAGAGTATCAAAATTTTTATCAGAGATATGAGCTAATTCCTCTGTGAGTCTGTCCATGTATACAGAAATATGCTCAAAGTGTGAGGTTTTAGAGTAAAAGCCGCAATATTTGCACTTGCTTTTGCAAAATGGTATATGTATATATAGCCCTCGCATATTCCCAATAATTGGGCTAATTTATGTTTTAAGCAAGTGATTTTTGTATTTTGGGGTAAAATTTGGATAAATTAAGGCGAATATGGTTGTATTTCAGGCCTTATAAGGGGCTGATTTTTTTATCTGCGATAGCTTCAGTTTTTGTTGCGGCTACAAGTGGTGCCACTGCCTATATAGTAAAACCTACTCTGGATGAGATTTTTATCAATAAAAACAAAACAGGCCTGATGCTTATGCCTGTAGTCATTGTTCTGATTTATTTTTTAAGGGGTGTTTTCGGTTTTATCCAGACATTTTTCCTTAAATATATAGGTCAAAAAGTTATTCAGGAAATCCGGAACGATCTTTATATGAAAATCATCAGACTGCCACTACGTTTTTTCAATGAAAATTCCACTGGTATATTGATGTCCCGCATTACAAATGATGTAAATATGATGCAGAACTCAATACCTGCTTTTGTCAACATAATAAGAGATTCTTTTACCCTTATAGGACTGGCTGGTGTTGTGATTTACCAGGACATGCAGCTGGCTCTGTATTCTTTTATTGTTCTGCCTTTTATTGCAGTATTGATAGTGAAAATTGGCAAAAAGGCTAAAAAATACACGAAAAAAGGCCAGGAGAGAATGGGAGGGCTGAATTCCAACCTTCAGGAAACTTTTACAGGAATAAGGGTGGTAAAATCTTTTATAGCCGAAAATAAAGAGACTGCTAAATTCAAAGAACATAATAAAAATTTTGTTAAATACGAAATAAAAAAAGCTTTTGTTTCAGCTTTCAGTTCCCCGTTTTTGGAATTTATCGGGGCACTGGGTTTAGCGGTTATTGTATATTATGGCGGGATGAAAGTTATAAATGGCACATCAACTCCAGGTACCTTTTTTTCTTTCATGGCTGCACTTATAATGATGTATGAGCCTTTTAAAAAGATAAATAAAGCAAATCAAAATATCCAGTCCGGACTGGGGGCAGCTGAACGAGTTTTTGAGATAATTGATGCTCAAAATGAAATTCTTTCTGCAGATGGATATCTGGAGTGCAACGCAAAAGATAAAGATATAGTTTTCGACAATGTTTTTTTTAAATATTCCGATGATGATGAGTATGTATTAAAAAATATTAATCTGAAAATACAGCCGGGGCAAACAGTAGCTTTAGTGGGTGCCAGCGGTGCCGGTAAAAGCACTTTTGTAAATTTAATACCCAGATTCTATGATGTGAGTAAGGGTGCTGTTAGGATAGGCGGCACTGATATCAGAAACTTCAAAGTTTATTCTTTAAGAAGAAATATTGCAGTGGTTTCTCAGGATCCGTTTCTGTTTAATGATACGGTAATTAACAATATAGCATATGGTCTTAACGAAGCTTCGAAAGAAAGTGTTGTTAATGCAGCAAAGGCTGCTTTTGCCCATGACTTTATTGAAAATCTCCCGAACGGTTATGATACAGTAATTGGTGAAAGGGGAGTCAGACTTTCCGGCGGTCAGAAACAGAGATTAACGATTGCAAGGGCAATACTGATGGATCCACATATTCTTATTCTGGATGAAGCTACAAGTGCACTTGATACAGAGTCGGAAAAAATAGTACAGAAAGCTCTGGAGAATCTTATGCAGGACAGAACCAGCTTTGTTATTGCACACAGAATGTCAACCATTATTAATGCGGATTTGATTGTTGTCATGAATGAAGGGGAAATAGTAAGTAAAGGTAAACATGATGAGCTATTGATTAAGTCGGATGTATACAGGATGCTTTATAATATGCAGTTTAAGGAAAATGGAGAATGAGGGTATTGCACATTGACACAGGCAAAGAATGGCGGGGTGGACAGCGCCAGGTTTTTTTGCTACACGAAGGCCTTTTGAAAAGAAACGTCGAAAGCTATATTGCCTGTAATCCGAATGGTAAACTTTTTCATAAATGTTCTGACGGTGTTCTGCCTTATAAATACAAAGGCGAAGCAAACCCTATTAGCACATGGAACTTATTGAAAATAATTAATAAATACAATCCTGATATTGTTCACAGTCATGATGCCCACTCGCTGACACCAGCTATTTTCGCTAAAGCAATAAAAAAAAATTTATATCTGATTCACACCAGAAGAGTTGATTTTCACATAAAAAAAGGTTTTTTCAGTAAATACAAGTATAGTAGCAAATATATCGATAAGTTGGTTGCAATTTCAAAAGGAGTTAAGAATATTCTCATAGAAGATGGGATAAGACGGCCTATTGTTAAAATATATAGTGGAGTAGATGAAAAATTGGTAAAGCAAATTTCCAAGGAAGAGAGACAAGAAATTAAAAAAAAACTTGGAATTTCCCGATCGGAGTTTGTTGTGGGGAGTGTGGGAAGTTTTGTCCCTCATAAAGATTTTGAAACACTAATTAGGGCTTTTGCATTAGTAATTAGTAAGGTTGACAATGCAAAATTACTTTTGGTGGGTAATGGTGAATTGCTTTCTGATATGAAGAGGCTTGCAGCTGATTTGGGAATGGAAAAAAATGTTGTTTTTACCGGTTATGTGGAAAATGTTGGCGACATGATGAATATCATGGATGTCTATGCTGCAACCTCAAAAGAAGAAGGGTTGAATACCTCGGTAATTGAAGCAATGATGTACGGTTTGCCTGTTGTGACAACAAATGCAGGTGGCTTGCCGGAGCTTGTTCAAGACGGGCATAACGGTTATGTTTGCCAAGTAAGGGATTATAAAAATATTGCGCACAAGATTAACATTCTCATATCCAACAAAGAATGCTATAGGAAACTGGCCAATCATGCCTTTTTATACTCACAAAATTTCAGTAGCAATCAAATGGTTCAGAAATATTTGAGTCTTTATAAAAACATTATTTGAGGGAAAAGTTTTATTTAGTAGGGGATGTTGCTGGGTATTCATTGTTTCTAATAAAGTATCACTTCATAACGTTTATGCAAAACACTATTATTGAGAAAAATAGGGTGATGCCAGGAAAAATTCCCATTGCTTTTTATTCCTTAATGTAATAGAAAATTTAGCCAGATAAAGGCAAAATGGATTATTTAACTTCTATAAGGGATTAATATGACAAATTTTGCACAACTACGAGATAGTATTAATTTTGAAAAACTTTATTTGTACAGTATTTTGTTGTTTGCATTTAGTATGACTCTTTCCAGATCAGCGATATCTTTTTTTATGTTATTTTTGCCTTTCATCTGGATTGTAGAAGGTAATTTCAGAGATAAATTTGGAGTTCTGAGACAATCGTCACTTCTCAAACCTTTTATTCTTTTGTTTGCATTTGTTATAATAGGCCTTGCCATGTCAGGTGATATGACTGAAGGTTTGAATATTTTTAAAAAATACTGCTATTGGTTTACAATTATTGTTATTGCAACTACTTTGAAAAAGGAGCATTTAAACACAATTATAACAGCATTTTTGGCAGGACTTTTTGTTTCAGAGATGGTAGCCTACAGCGCATTTTTTGAAATATGGATATATAAAAATACGTTACCTCAAAACCCCACACCTTTTATGAACCATATAGATTACAGTGTTTATTTAGGCTTTGCATCTGTTTTGATATTGAACAGAATATTTATTAAAAACTATAATAAATGGCAAAAGCTTATACTTATTTTATTACTTTTAATGACGTTAGGCAATTTATTTATTATTGGCGGAAGAACCGGACAGTTTGCTCTTGTTTTCACCCTTGTTGTGTTTTTTATACTACATTTTAATGTGAGACTGAAGGCAATTGTTTTAGGTTTACTTACGATTATTGTTATATATTCCGTAGCGTATAATTTTTCCGAAACGTTTCATCAGAGGGTAACTGCATCGAAAAATGAAATTCAAAAAGCGCTTGAAGGAAATTTTAGAAGCTCATGGGGTATCCGCCTGGCTTACTGGGAGCTCACTTACCATATTTTAAAGGAAGATCCCTTGCTGGGAGTAGGCCTTGGTGATTATAAGCATGCGTTTAAACATGTATTGGATTCAAAGAAATTGGATAAATATAATAACATTTACAATGACTTGATTGAAAATCACTCTCACAATCAGTATTTAATGATGGTTGCACAAATGGGTTTGCTGGGGCTATTCGTTATGATATATTTTTTGTATAAACTTTTTGCAGTGTCCGTAAAGATAGACGACAGAGGTTTTCGTTACCTTTTTATTCTTTTTCTTGTTTTTTATTCGATAAGTTTTTTAGCTGAGCCTCTTTGGTATAAGCAATTTCCCCGCACTTTGTGGATTTTGTTTATAGGTTTATTGGCTAATCTGGAAATTCGGGGTTCATTGATAAAAAACAGGTCACTGTTTATTTCTCGGCAGCAGCGGACCGAACAATCTTCAACAAAATTGAATTAAATTTTTTAAAATCTTTTATTGCTTTTTTTATAACTTTTTATAAAATTTGCTATTCTGGATTTATATGTTATAATCCACGTTTACTTCGGGATAATAGGAGAAATATTTAAATAAAATTTGTTAGGAGGAAATATGCTTGCGAATGTTAAATGGGAAGCTATACCCAGAGGTGATATGACAAAAGGAGAACTGAAAAAGAAGAGAGAGGAAGGATTAATTCCTGCTGTTGTCAGCAGCAGAGGGAAAGAAAGTACATCACTGTTTGTTAAGTTGTCAGACTTACAGAGACGTCCCTATGGAAACTTTACAATAGATTTGGAGTTTACTGATAACAGAGACAATATTACCTGCTTTATGAAAAATATCCAATTCTCTCATGTGGGATATAAGATTCTTCATGTTGACTTTCAGGAACTTACCAAAGGCCAGGAAGTTGATATCGAGATACCTTTGCAGCTGGTTGGAGAGCCTGTTGGTTTGGATAAAGGTGGCATAGTTAATCAACTTATTGATAGTGTTTTGATAAGAACGTTGCCAAGATATTTGCCTGAAAAATTTGAGATGGATATCTCTCATCTGGATGTAAATGAGTCTATTGATATTACAGAGCTTAAGCTTCCTGAAGAAATCTCGCTGCTAGATCCTACGGAAGGAACGGTCGCTTCTATAATTGTACCTAGAGAAGAGCCTGTGGAAACAGAAGAAGCTGAAGAAGAAGAGGCTGAAACAGAAGCTGAAGCTGGGGAAGCAGAAGAAGAACCTGAGGAATAAATAAAGGGGGGTGTGGCTCCTCCCTTTATTAAAATTTTGCCTATTTTAATGATAAATAGTCTGGGATAAAGATTAACACAGGTAAATTTACTTTAAACCATTGGGTGTTCTATTTTGATTATTTGGGTGTTTTTATACTTTTTCCTCCGCTGCTTTTATAATTTCAGGGGGTAATATTGCTTTTAAGTGGTTATATTATAGTACTTATTCTTATTTTTGCGGAAGTGCTAAATATTCTAGTGGAAAAAGTCAATGACAAATATATTACAAATGCTGCGGCAAACCCGCCAAAGAAAGTTTTGGATATTTATTCAAAAGATGAAATTGCACAAAGTTCCTTTTATCACATAGACAAATCAAAAGTGGCATACTATGAAAATGTTATGCATGGTATACTCTTCTTTTCACTTTTGCTGCTGGGAACTTTTCAGTGGTTTTCTTCTGAGTTGATAGATACTTTCGGGAATGAATATAAAATGGCATTTATCTTTTTTTTGGTTTTTCGGCTATTTTTTGGTTTAATCGGTCTTCCTTTTGATATTTATGAAACATTTGTTGTAGAAAAAAAATATCATTTTAACAAAATCACCCCATTGCTTTATGTCCGAGATCTTCTTGTGGGGGGTATTGTTTCTTTTGCTATTTTTACTGTGCTACTGTTTTTGGTAATGTTTCTGATAAGCTCAGCAGGAAGATTCTGGTATATATATGCTGCTGTGGCTGTGTTTATGTTTTCGATGCTCATGATGTATCTTTATCCCACACTCATTGCGCCACTTTTTAATAAATTTGAGCCGCTGAAAGATAAAAATCTTAAGGAAAAGATATTTAAATTGGCTGAAAAAGCAAAGTTTCCTCTCAAAAACATTATGCAGATGGATGCCTCTAAAAGGTCATCACATTCTAATGCTTATTTCACCGGCTTTGGAAAAAACAAGCGTATTGTGCTTTTTGATACACTTTTGCAAAATCATAAAGAAAATGAAATTCTGAATATTCTGGCTCATGAAATAGGACATTATAAATTGGGGCATTTGAAAAAAATACTTGTTTTTATGTTTGTTTCAGTTTTTGTCTCTTTTTTTCTTGTACATGTACTAATCAGTAGCGATTTTATATATGATGCTCTTGGTTTTGAAAAATCTATTTTTATAGGGCTGTTTATTCTCTCGTTTCTTTTAGCACCGGCGGATACGATTTTTGCTCCTCTGTTTTCTTCTATTTCAAGGAAGCATGAATACGAAGCGGACAAATTTGCAGTTAGTTTGACGGGGGATATCTCAGGAATGAAGGAGGCGCTTATCAAGCTTCATAAGGATAATCTGTCTTTTCCGCTCCCACATCCTGTGTATGTGAAAATGCATTACTCCCATCCCCCTTTGCCTGAAAGAATATATTTTCTGGAGAAAATCCGGGAGCAATAATCAGCATCTGTTTTATTGTTCCCATGCTTACTTATATTTATTAATTTACTTAAGATACTCCAGGAGTTCCATTGTCTTGCTGACAGATTCTTCACGTTTTACTAAAATGGTATTTTTATTTTTTCTGACAAAGAGCTCAACATTTCCTTCTTTGAGATTCTTTTTGCCCACATTGATTCTTAACGGATAGCCAATAAGATCTGCATCGTTAAACTTTACACCAGCTCTTTCGTCTCTGTCATCAATTGCTACGTCAATGCCCTTTTTCTTTAACTTTATGTAAATGGTTTCGGCTACGTTGTTTACTTCATCGTCATTCGTATTTACCGGCACTACGATTACTTCAAAAGGAGCAAGCTGTACAGGCCATATAATGCCTGCATCATCGTGATTTTGTTCAATTGCTGCAGCGGCGGTTCTTCCTATTCCTATACCATAGCATCCCATTATCATATATTTTTGCTTGCCGTCTTTATCAAGGTAAGTGGCATTCATGCTTTCCGAGTATTTTGTTCCAAGCTTAAAAATATGCCCTACTTCAATTCCTTTGGTGATAACATAACTGCCTTTACCACATTTGGGGCAGGTATCCCCCGGTTCAGCCATCCTAAAGTCATCAAATTGTGTTACTGTAAAATCTCTTGTGTGGTTTACATTTAATAGGTGAAGATTTTTCTCGTTTGCACCTGTTACAAAATTTTTCATATGTTTTATAGCATTATCTGCGTAAATGGGTATGTCTAAACCAACCGGACCTGAAAAACCAATTGCCCCACCTGTTATTTCCTCTATCTCACTTTCGGAAGCAAACTCCACATTTACAACATCCAGAAAATTTTTAAGTTTTACAAGGTTGACTTCGTGATCACCTCTTATCATTAAAGCGACAAACTTATCATCGGCTTTTAATATTAGGGTTTTTGCAACGGATGTTGTCTCTATTCCGAGATATTTTGCCACGTCATCAACAGTTTTTTTGTCCGGGGTTTCAATCTTTTCAATTGCTCTTTCTTCGCTTTCATCCGGCAAATATTTGTTATCACATATGGCTTTTTCAACATTTGCAGAGTAATTGCAACTATCGCAACTGATTACATAATCTTCCCCTGTATCAGCTAAAACCATAAATTCATGAGAAAACGATCCTCCAATAGCACCGGAATCTGCTTCCACAACTTTATATTTCAAACCACAGGCTTCAAAAATTTTGCAGTAGGCTTCATGCATGTTTTTGTAACTTTTTTCAGCCATTTCATCATTAATATCAAAGGAATAAGCATCCTTCATGATAAATTCACGCCCTCTCATGAGTCCGAAACGAGGTCTGACCTCATCTCTGAATTTTGTCTGTATTTGGTAGAGATTGAGAGGCAGTTGTTTGTAGCTTTTTATGCTGTTCCTGACAATATCGGTAACAACCTCTTCATGTGTGGGACCTATACAAAAATCCCGTCCATGTCTGTCCTTGAGCCTTAACAGTTCTTTCCCGTAATCATTCCAACGGCCACTTTCCTGCCAAAGTTCTGCAGAGCATACTGTAGGCATTAAAAGCTCAGTGCCACCATGATCATTCATATATTTTCTAACGATATTTTCTACTTTTTTAAGCACTTTTAAACCCAGAGGAAGATATGAATATATCCCTGCTGCGGATTTGCGTATCATGCCTGCCCTGAGCATAAGCTTATGACTCACCACTTCTGCTTCGGCGGGTGTTTCTCTGAGTGTGGGAATAAAATAACATGTTAATCTCATTAGTTGGACTCCATTTTTTTCCAAAATAATAACAGTGCTCTTGAATTGTTGCAAGAAATTTTAAGCAACGAGACCTTTCCTCAACGTGAAACCTTTGAATAAGTCCCCCACCCAGTAAAGCACCTCGAAGGTGCTCGATTTGCAACCTCCCCTAAATTATGAAGAGGAGTTTTATCTCCCCCCTATCATAGAGTTAGGAGAAGATTAAGGGGAGGTAAAATTTATTTTAAACTTTCTTTAGCTTGAAAAAGTATACACCTTTGTTTAAAGCGAATTTGCGGTAATATTTCGTTGGGTAGTAATCCACCAGCTCATTGACATAAACACTTTCAAAACAGGATCTGAGTGCATCGACAGTTATCAGATTTGTCATGATTTCTTTCGCATAATTTTCATGGTCAGTGGCTATGTAGAGTGTACCGTCGGTTTGCATTTTTTCTGATAACAGTCTAAGGAAAGAAGTTTTCAGAAGCCTTCTCTTATGGTGCTTTTTTTTAGGCCATGGATCGGGGAAGTTAATGAAAAACGTTTTTACACTTTCAGGTGGGAAAAGCCTGACAAAAAAACTGCCATCATAATGGATAAGCTTAATATTGTTCAATTCTCTTTTCTGTGCTCTGGAAATAGCTTTTCTGATAACCCTTTTTACTACTTCAAAGCCTAAAAAATTTTCCTCAGGAAACTTTGATGCGTAGTGTACCAGGAACTCCCCGTTACCGATTCCTATTTCCACATTTACAGGGTTTGTATTAGCAAATATATCTTTAAAATCGATTAAATTATAATCTGTATATGGTTTAATCTGCTCTTTTATTTTATCGGAAAAAATATACAGATTTTCCTGAAAGTCCAGATTAAGCTTGGTAAAATCTTTTGTTTTAAGCTGAGTTTCTATAGCCATAGGTTAATTATTTTTTCCCAGCTTTTTTAATTCCTTCAAAACTTCATTCACATCTAATCCATGCATCATGCAACCTTTTTCAAGGGTTTCACTTTGTATCCCCAGGCAACTGATGCATCCCATATTAAATTTTTCAAAAATATCTTTGCTGCCGGGAGTTTCTTTTAAGATATCTGCAATCAACGTGTCTTTTGAAATTGCCATTACATCCTCCGTAAAAAAAACTTGATTATCTTGTAATTTTTATGTTAGCATCTCAGGCTCTTAAATGCAAGATTATAAGTCCCAGGAGGAATAGAAAATGGCAAAAAGATGTGACATATGTGGGAAAGGACCAATGTTTGGCAATACTATCAGCCACGCTCATAATGTTAGTAAAAGGGTTTTTTACCCGAATGTGCATAAAATGCGTGTTCTGGACAATAATGGTAAGCCTACCCAGAAAAAAGTTTGCACAAAATGTCTCAAATCAGGGAAAGTTCGCAAGGCTTAAACCCGTTTATGGGGTTTAAGCCTTTTTTATCTTGTGACAACGCTGTAGACTCCCTTGATTGATTTTATTTTGTTTATAACTTTCTGTAATTGATCTTTACTGCTTACTTCAATATGATAGCTTTGCCTTGCTTTTGTATCTCCACTGGATTTGGCTGACATCTCCACAATATTTACTCCGAGATCGTTCATGATGCTTGTGAGGTCATTGATCATCCCTGGGCGGTCTTCTGTAACAGTATAAAGCTTTACCACCATTTTATACTGCTGTTTGTTGTCCCAGACCACATCCATTATCCTATCTTCGTCCAGTGTCATATTGCGTAAATTTTTGCAGTCAGCTTTATGGACAATAACTCCACGTCCTCTGCTTACATACCCTTTCACATCGTCTCCGGGTAATGGGTTACAGCAACCTGCTACTTTTACCATGACGTTGTCAATACCCTCGATTTTAAACGGTTCCGTTTTGCCGGTTGTCGATGTTTTGGTGGTAGTCTCATCGTCTTTTTCTTCCGGTTTGTAAAACAGATGGAGTACTTGTTTGGAAGAAAGGCGCCCAAAGCCCACATTTTTGTACAGATCCTCAGAATCTGTCAGATTGAATTTATTTAATATTTTTTCAAGGCTTTTATTTTCGTTTATTATTTCTTTTAGCTTGAGATTGTGTTCTTTAAATTCTTTATCCAGTAGTTCCCAACCTATTTGTATAGCTTTATCCTGTTCTTTTTTTCTCAAAAAAGAGCGTATTCTTGTTTTTGCTCTGTTTGTTTTTACAAAGTTCAGCCAATCTCTTCTGGGTTCTTGTGTGGAGGATGTCATTATTTCAACTTTTTCACCACTTTTTAGTTTATAGCGTAAAGGCACCATTCTGCCGTTTACCTTTGCGCCGACAGTTGTGTTGCCCACTTCTGAGTGAATGTTGTATGCAAAGTCAATGGGGGTTGATCCTCTGGGTAATTCAACCACCTCACCAGCAGGGGTGAAAAGATAAATTTGTGCCGGCAGAACATCTTCTTTGAGTGCGTCCACAAGATCCTGAGGGCGTTTCAGTTCCTTCTGGTCAAGAAGCTGACGCAACCATATAAAAGATCTGTCTTCTTTGGGATCAAAAGGTTTACCTTCTTTATACTTCCAGTGGGCAGCAATCCCTTCTTCTGCAATGCGGTTCATTTTATGTGTGCGAATCTGGAATTCAACGGACATACCTTTCGGGCCGATAACAGTAGTATGGAGGGACTGGTACATATTGGATTTTGGCATGGCTATATAGTCTTTAAACCTACCCTGTATCGGCTTCCATAGGGTATGAATAAGACCTAATACTGCATAACATTCAGGAACGGAATGTACCAGGATTCTGAGAGCCAGCAAATCATATATTTCATCAAAAGAAGTTTTTTTTCGCACCATTTTGTTGTAAATACTGTAAAAGTGTTTTGGGCGACCGAATATTTCGGCATCAATATTGTCTTCTTTAAGATGCTTGTGTAAAATTGTAATGATTTCGTTAAGGTAGTTTTCCCTTTCACTTCTTTTAAGTTTTACCTTGTTGTAAATATCGTAATATGTCTCTGGTTTCAGAACTCTAAAAGCCATGTCCTCCATTTCCCATTTTATCCATGCAATTCCCAGTCTATGAGCAAGGGGAGCATAAATTTCCAAAGTTTCCTTTGCCACCCTCCTGCGTTTTTCTTCGTGGAGGTGATCTATAGTACGCATGTTGTGTAGCCTGTCTGCGAGTTTAATGACAATGACTCTGACATCTTTGGACATAGAGATAAGCATTTTTCTGAAATTTTCAGCTTGCTTTTCCTCAGTGGATTTGAATTTAATTTTTCCTATCTTTGAAACACCGTCAACAAGGAAAGCGACATTCTCGCCAAACATTTTCGCAACTTCTTCATATGTTGCATCTGTATCCTCAAGTGTATCATGAAGGATTCCTCCGATGACTGTGTCTATATCCATATTCATTTCCGCCAGAATGTAGGCGACGCTGAGTGGGTGAGAAAGATAAGGTTCCCCACTTTTTCTTAGTTGTCCTCTGTGTTTTCCGGCTGCATATACGTATGCTTTATGAAGTTTTTCGAGATCTTTTATCCCGTTTTTTTTCAGCAAATCCTGAATATCCATTAAACGGATATTTTTGTAACTGCTCATTCGCTCCTCTTAATATCCTTGATCTTCAGTTGTATACTGTTCTCCCCTGTCCAGACGTTGAATTCCGGAAAAAACAGGATATCGAACGTATCGTAATTTTGTAAATATTCCTCATATTCCCTGAAGTTATAGGCAATTATTTCGAACAACTTTCCATTCTTTTCAATGAAACCTTTCAGATGTTTTTTCCCTTTACCGATAAACGAAAAGTTTTGATATTTTTTTACTCTGCGCATGCAAAAAACAGGCTCCGGGTTTCCTGAGCCAAAAGGTCTCATTTTTTGAAGAGTTTTGACAAGATGTCTGTTAACTTCATAGGGTTCCACTTCAGTATCTATTTTAATTTCCGGGATAAAGTCACCTTCATCCAGTTCAGAAATGATAAGATTGTGAAACTCTTTCTGAAGTTTCTTAATATTGAAAGATTCAACCTTTATTCCGGCGGCGTATTTATGACCTCCGAAAGTCATAAGTAAATCTGACAAACTTTTTAGTCCGTTGTACAAGTTGAATGCAGGGATACTTCTTGCTGAGCCTTTGCCTATTCCGTCTTCAATGGTTACTATAATCGTAGGCCTGAAATACCGTTCCATAACCCGGGATGCTATTGTACTTATAACTCCGGGATGCCACTCTTCTGAATATAACACAAGCCCTTTGTATTTTTTATGTAAATCAAAACGCTCAACCTTTTCATATGATTGTTTGAGGATTTTTCTTTCTATACCCTGTCTGTATTTGTTTTCCATATCCAGTTCTTCTGCCAGCCATCTTGCATTGTCCCTGTTTTTTTCTATTAAAAGTTTGACACCTCTGTCACAGCTGCCCAGCCGTCCTACTGCGTTGATTCTGGGTGCCAGAACATAGCCCACATGAGCAGAATTAATTTTCGTGTTCGATAGTCCGGTGATTTTTTTGAGTTCTTCAAGACCTGCTCTGTGACCTTGATAAGATAAAACCTTCAGTCCATGCTTTACAAAAATTCTGTTTTCTCCGATGAGGGGGACAACATCTGCAATTGTCCCCAGCGCAACAATGTCCAGAAATTCTTTTAAATTTGGCAATTTGATATCTTTAAAAACCTTGCTAAGCTTGAATTTCAAAGCCATTATTAGTTTGTAAGCCACACCAACTCCGGCAAGGCTTTTAAAAGGATATGTATCTTCGTTTTGATAAGGATCAATAACGGCTACAGCTTCAGCCGGGATGTCACCTAAAGGTTGATGGTGATCTGTTACAATAACATCAACATCTATTGATTTAGCATAAGAAATTTCTTCAGAAGACGTGATCCCGCAATCTACGGTAATTATAAGAGAGCAACCCGCTTTTTTTATTTTTTTGATAGCATTGTTGTTTAAGCCGTAGCCCTCTTCCAACCTGTTTGGAACATAGTATATTACGTCCATACCTATATTTTCCAGAAAAAGATACATCAGAGCTGTGGAGGATACCCCGTCTACATCATAATCTCCATATATGCATACACGCTCATTGTTGCGCAGGGCAAAAATTATACGTTCGACAGCTTTATCTACATCTTTTAAAAGAAACGGATTTAGAAGATTTCGTAAAGGGGCTTCAAAAAAATTTTCAATACTCTTTTCACTAAATAAACCACGATTGACCAATACTGCAGATACCGGACGGCTGATGTTGCACTTTGAACTTAATTTCTTTGTGATTGCTACATCAGTTTCTCTGTGTACCCACTTGTATTTTGGACTTTTCTCACAGCTTATTTCACACTCTTTCTCCATTTACCAACCATTTTTATTATCATTCTAACTTTAATGATAATCACATAAGTCCTTAAAATCAAGTAATTATTTGAAGTAGTTTGAAAAACTGCTTCAAACCCCGGCATTTTTATAACAATATAGAAGGTAAAAGGATGTCAAAAAAAGCTTTTAGTTGAATTTTTGATTTAATATCTATAATATTATCGCAATTTCAGGATATATGGAGGCAATATGCAGAGAGTTGTTATTGATATACAAAAATGCAAAGGGTGCGGACTTTGTATCGATGTCTGTCCGAAAAATATTCTGCAATTTTCAAACAGTTTTAATGAAGCAGGCTATAATTATGTCGAGTGTATAGACGATAGAAGCTGTATAGTTTGTAAAAGCTGTGCAATAGTGTGTCCGGATTTGGTTTTCACACTAAACAGGCCTGCAAAGCAAGGAGCTGTAAATGGCTGAAAAAATACTGATGAAAGGCAATGAAGCAATAGCTGAAGCTGCATTAAGAGCCGGATTGAAAGGATATTTCGGCTATCCCATAACCCCTCAGAATGAAATAACGGCGTACATGTCTGCAAGAATGCCCGAGCTTGGCAGAGTTTTTGTGCAGGCCGAGAGTGAAGTTGCAGCTATAAATATGGTTTACGGGGCAGCATCAACCGGCGAGCGCTGCATGACAACCTCCTCCAGTCCCGGTATCGCTCTTATGCAGGAAGGTATTTCCTACATGTGCGGTGCGGAAGTTCCCGCTGTTATTGTGAACATTACCAGAGGCGGTCCCGGCCTCGGCAATATCGGTCCCAGTCAGTGTGACTACAACCAGGTCACACGGGGCGGCGGAAACGGGGATTATGACCTGATTGTTTACGCTCCTCATACACTACAGGAGGCAGTGGATTTGACGTATAAATCCTTTGAGATATCCGAGAAATACAGAAACCCTGTAATGATTCTGGGTGATGGTGCACTGGGACAGATGGCTGAAACGGTTGTTTTACCGGACTTTAAAGAAAAGGAAAAACCTGATGCAGGTTGGGAATTAAACGGTGCAAAAGCAAGGAGTCCTCGTTCTGTTAAGTCCATAAGATTGGCTGAAGGCAAACTACTAGAGCACAATCTTCATTTGGAAGAGAAATTTAAGCTTATCAGCAGAAATGAAACAGAGTATAGTTATGAAGACGGCGATTATGATGTTCTCGTTGTTGCATTTGGGACAGCAGCGAGGGTTGCCAAGACATCTTTAAAAAATTTAAAGGAACAGGGGTATAATCTTGGACTCTTCAGACCTGTAACTGTTCATCCATTCCCATATGAAGAGCTTCGTAAGGCTGCTTCCAAAGCAAAAAAGATACTTGTCGTTGAGATGAACAGGGGACAGATGCTTTTCGACGTGCGGTTGTCTGTACAGAACGATGAAAAGATAGAATTTATCGGTAAACCGGGTGGGGAAACATTTATGCCCGAAGAAATTGAAAATAAAATACTTTCCTGCCTGAAATAAGGAGGCGTTATGACAGTTGCTTTTAAGAAGCCGGAAAGTCTTCTTGATGCGAAGACAATATACTGCCCGGGATGCGGGCACGGTGTAATACACAGATTGGTTGGCGAAACTTTGGATGAACTGGATATCAGAGAAAAGACAGTCGGGATTGCGCCGGTTGGCTGTGCGGTCCTGCTTTACGATTATTTTAATACGGATATCGTCGAAGCTCCCCACGGAAGGGCTCCGGCTCTTGCCACAGGTATTAAAAGGGTCAGAAGCGACCTGAATGTTTTCAGCTATCAGGGAGATGGGGATCTTGCATCCATCGGTATGGGTGAGATAATGCATGCAGCCGGAAGAGGTGAAAATATAACGATTATTTTTGTGAATAATGCCAATTACGGTATGACGGGGGGGCAGATGGCGCCAACGACGTTGCCCCACCAGATTACCACAACCACGCCGAAAGGAAGAAATACAGCTACTGACGGCTTTCCCTTTAAGATGGCTGAGCTTATAGCTAATCTTGATGCTCCGGTTTTTTCAGCACGGGTGAAAATAACCGATCCTAAAAATATCAACAAAGCTAAGAAAACGATTAAGTATGCATTCAGTCTCCAGAAGGAAAACAAAGGGTTTGCTTTTGTGGAAATACTTTCCGCATGTCCTACTAACTGGGGGAAAACACCTTCTGAAGCCGTTAAGTGGGTGAGTGATGCTATGGAAAGTTATTATCCGCTCGGAATATTTAAAGATATCTGGGGAGGAGAATGATGTATTTTGACTGTATAATGGCCGGTCACGGCGGGCAGGGGATATTGAGTGCGGGAATGATCCTGGCACACATGGCGGTTCACAGCGACCTGCATGTGACATGGTTTCCCTCTTACGGGGCTGAACAGAGAGGTGGAACGGCAAACTGCGCTGTTGTGATTTCCAGTGAGGAGATAGGCTCTCCAATAATATCCAGCCCCCTTTACGGACTTATTATGAATTACCCTTCTCTTGTAAAATTTCAACCTAAGTTCAAAAAAAATGCCAAAGCGGTGGTTGACTTATCACTCGTTTCGGAAGAGTATTTAACCAGAGAGGATGTTACCTTTTACGGAATAGATGCTACGAAAACGGCTAATGAGCTGGGTAGTCCGAAAATTTCAAATATGGTGATGATCGGGGGTCTTTTGAAGATCTCAAAACTTTTTGATATCGAAGTGGCCAAAGATATGCTGAAAAGTGCATTGAGCAAAAGACATCATAATCTTTTGCCTCTAAACAAAGAGGCTCTCCAGAAAGGTTTTGACGGGATAAAAGAGGTGTAGTATATGCCGAGATATGAGATTATTGTAAAAGGCAGAGTGCAGGGTGTTGGTTTTAGAGCTTTTACAGAAAATATTGCTGAGAATTTGGGTGTCAAAGGTTATGTAAGGAATTTGCCTGACGGAACGGTGGAAGTTGTTGCCGAAGCTGATAAGCAAACACTGGATGAATTATGCAGTAAGCTGAAAGCCGGTCCGAGTATGGCGTATGTGGACGAGCTTGCAATTACTGAAAAGGAATCCACAGGTGAATTCAGGGATTTTTCGGTTAAGTTCTGATTTTACCTTTAAAAAATATATTTATATATTATAATGATTAAAAATATGAAAAACCGTGGGGGTGCTCATTTAGGGCTGAGAAAAGACCCCTCGAACCTGATCGGGTAATTCCGGCGCAGGGAACGGGTGAGTTTGTGATAAAACCATCTGGCGCGTCGGTGTCAGGTGGTTTTTTTTGTTTTAATATGCAAAATTGAGGAGATAGCTTATGACACAACTTGAAGCTGCAAAACAGGGCAGGATTACGCCGGAAATGGAAACTGCCGCAAAACATGAAGGCTTGGACGCTGAGGAGATTAGAAAAAAAATAGCCGAAGGCGTGGCCGTAATCCCCAAAAATATAAACCATGATTTTGTAAATATTATGGCCATAGGCCAGGGGTTAACAACAAAGATAAATGCCAATATCGGCACCAGCGGTGACTGCCCTTCCATAGAGAGAGAGGTGCGAAAACTTGAGGTTGCTCTGAAATACGGCACTGACAGTGTAATGGATCTTTCAACAGGCGGTGACCTCAATGAGGCGAGGATGAGTATACTCGATAAATCCACCGTAATGGTGGGCGCGGTGCCTATGTATGCAGTGGCGGCAAAAATGGCTGATAAAGATATCCCGACTTACAGGATGGACAGTGAAGAACTTTTTGATTCGATAGAAGAGCAGTGCCGGCAGGGGATAGACTATATAACAGTTCACTGCGGTGTTACGAAAGAATCTGTGAAAAGAATGGATGCAAGCGACAGAGTTTGCGGAATTGTTAGCCGCGGCGGTTCGATTCTTGCCGACTGGATAAGAAAAAATGACAAAGAAAATCCTTTGTATGAATATTACGACAAGCTGCTTGAGATTGCTTACAAATATGATGTTACACTGAGTCTGGGTGATGGCTTCAGACCTGGGTCAATAGCGGATGCTACAGACAGACCACAGATTGATGAGCTGATTATTTTGGGTGAGCTTTCCAAAAGGGCTTACGAAAAAAATGTACAGGTAATAATCGAGGGCCCTGGTCATGTGCCGCTTGATCAGATTGAAACGAATATGAAGCTGCAAAAAAGTTTGTGCAGTAATGCTCCGTTTTATATACTTGGGCCTCTTCCCACGGATATCGCGCCTGGGTATGACCATATAACCAGTGCCATCGGAGGGGCTATTGCTGCATCTGCCGGAGCCGATTTCCTGTGCTATGTTACCCCTGCAGAGCATCTCTGTCTGCCGGATGAGGATGATGTCAGAGAGGGTGTGGTTGCCTCGAAAATAGCGGCCCATATCGCTGATATCTCAAAAGGTGTGAAAGGAGCAGTACAGAGAGATATTAAAATGAGTGAATACAGGAAAAGTCTGGACTGGGAAGGAATGTTTGAAACCTCAGTAGACCCGGAAAAAGCCAGGTCCAGATTTAGGCAGAATATGGATATCAATTCGTGTACAATGTGTGGTAAATTATGCGCAGTAAAAATAGATCAGAAATAGCAGATTTTTTGAAGCTTTATCTTGTTTTTGAAAGCTCCATGCTTAAGCTCCCCCTTGATGAATTTATGGAGCAGGTGATTGAAGGGGGGATAACGGCTTTCCAGCTTCGGGATAAAAATATACCGGCAATAAAAAGAGTGGAAAACGGCAAAATAGCTGCTGAATTTTGCAGAAACAGCAACATCCCTTTTATTGTGAATGACAGGATTGATATAGCCAGGATACTGAAAGCAGACGGCGTGCATCTGGGGGATAAGGATATTCCGCTTGATATTGCAAAGAATGAGTTTGATGAATTTTTTTACGGATATTCGTGTAATAATCCGGATGATGTTATATATGCTGATACTTGTAATGCCGCATATACCGGTATAGGGCCTATCTTTGATACTTCCACTAAAAAGGATTTAAGGGAGATTCTTGATAAGGAGAAAATAAGAGAATTAACTTCCTTATCAAATATCCCGTCGGTAGGTATCGGCGGTATTAACAGAACCAATGTCGATTCGCTGAAAGACACCGGCTTACAAGGCATTGCCGTTGTTTCAGCCATTTGTGCATCAGAAAGCCCATATGAGGATACAAAAATTTTGAGAGATTTGGCTGAAAGATTATGAAAGAGTTTGAATTTATAAATATGTTGAAAGAGAACTGTATGTGTAACCACACATCCGTAGGAATAGGTGATGATGCTGCGCTTTTTGGCAATCTTTTAATTGCAAAAGATATAATGTGTGAAAACATTCACTTTCTCTCTTCTACACCTGCTCAACATGTTGTTTTTAAACTTTTTACAGCGAATGTCAGCGATATAGCCGCTATGGGGGGGAGACCCAAAATAGTTTTTCTTGGTTTGGGTCTTCCCCCTCACAGACAGAAAGATAAAACAACTGTGATAAAAGCGGTAAAGGCAGCAGCTGAATTTTATAATCTGGATGTTGCAGGCGGGGATACGAGCTCCTCAAAAAATGATTTTTTCCTCTCACTGACTATTATCGGCTCGAAAGGGAAATATTTTTTGCTCAGAAACGGCGCTGTCCCGGGGGATAAACTATATCTTTCCAGACCATTAGGGTTATCCAGAATTTCTCTGGAAAGGGAACTTAATGCCGGATTTAGTATCGATCCTTACTATCATTACAAAATTTCAGCTGAAATGTATTTAGGAAAAGCTTTGGGGGAAACAGAAAGTATCACCAGCTGTATAGATATCAGTGACGGTCTTGGCAGAGATGCTTATCATATAAGTATGCAAAGTGGCGTAAAAATAGTGATTAATAAACATCAGCTGCCTTTAGAGCATTTAAAAAAATATGGTGTGGACGAAGCAGATTATTTCATAAACTCTGGTGAAGAGTTTGCGCTTTTGTTTACAGCTTCCCAGAAATTTAATCCTCAGGTATTTATGAACAAATATGGCACTTCTATTTATCATATAGGCCATGTGGAGGAAGGTTTAGGAGTTTATCTGAAAGATGGTAAGGATCACATAGATATATCCAACAAAGGCTATGAGCACGAATAGTATTATATGGGTTTAGTTTTTTAGCAATGTTTTTTGCAAAGGTACACTGTTAAACTACTGCATTTCCACATTTGGGCAATCCGTATTCGGTGTTAAAACAATGATTATTTTTATAACTTCCTATTAGCAAGCAAAAATATTACAACTGTATACTTGATTAAATATTTTGTTTATCATACACTTTGATTCGTTTTGGTTGTTTTAATAACTTTTATAGGAGATGGTATGAATGCTTTTGAGAAAATTATAAGTGCAATAGGATCCTTTGCCTGGGGACCTGTAATGATTACACTGCTTTTTCTGACAGGTTTATTGCTTTCCATCGGCACAAAAGTTGTTCAATACCGAAAAATAGGGCATGCATTCAAGCTTCTGGCATCCAGGGATACCAAAGGTGATGGTGATATTACCCCTTTTGCTGCTTTAATGACGTCTTTATCAGCTACTATAGGTACAGGTAATATTGCTGGGGTTGCTACTGCTATTGCAATCGGCGGACCGGGGGCAGTTTTCTGGATGTGGGTTACAGCTGTTTTGGGTGGAGCAACAAAGTTTTCTGAGGCCGTTTTGGCTTTAAAGTACAGAACAACTGATGAATTTGGAGAAAAGTCTGGTGGCCCCATGTATTATGCCAGTCGCGGAATGGAAGAAAAGTACGGTGGAAACTGGAAATGGCTAGGTGCTGCTTTTGCTCTGTTTGCTTTTATTGCATCTTTCGGGATAGGTAATATGGTTCAGTCAAACTCTGTGGCTGATGCGATAAACCAATCTGTGGGACTTCCCCATTGGGTTACTGGGATAATTGTTGCTGTAGCTACGGCCTTGGTTGTTATCGGTGGGATAAAAAGCATTGCCAGAGTAGCTGAGACGATAGTGCCTGTTATGGCAATCGTTTATGTACTGGGATCTTTGTGGGTAATTTTTGCAAACTTGGATTTATTACCACAGGCATTTGGATGGATTTTTGGCAATGCTTTTAATGGTAATGCTGTAGGCGGGGGATTTTTGGGAACTGTTGTCCGTATGGGTGTTGCCCGGGGTGTTTTTTCGAATGAAGCCGGCCTGGGAAGTGCTCCGATAGCGCATGCAGCTTCAAAAAATAATGACCCTGTGAGGCAAGGTATAATAGCGTCGCTGGGTTCTTTTATTGATACCATAGTTATATGTACAATGACTGCACTGGTTATAATGATTTCTCCAGTTATGACAATAGGTGGGGACGGTCTCATGATAATTAAAGATAACCTTAACGGTGCGGCTCTTACTACTGCCGCTTACAATCAAGCTTTACCCGGAGGTTTTGGTCAGTTTATAGTTAGTTTTGGCTTAATCTTTTTTGCCTATTCCACTATACTCACATGGTATTTTTACGGTTACAAATCGTTGGAATATCTTACTGGTGCAAAAATTGCATCTTATTACAAGTGGGTCTGGGTTGCACTTATTTTTGTGGGTGCCACTGTGCCTTTGAGCTTTGTGTGGAATATTTCCGATGCTTTTAATGGTCTTATGGCCGTGCCTAATCTTATTGCTTTGATGGCACTTAGTTCTGTTGTTTTCGGTATGCTTAGGGAATATGAAAATAAGTTAAAAAAGTAATACAAGACCTTTGCACAACTATAAAAGGTCATCCTGTAGCTTCAACCTTTAGGTTGAAAAATTTGTGCAAACAACCAGTTGTTTCGGGATCTATGAATATCAACAAGTTACGAGACCCTGGACAAAGTGATTGCCTACGGCTATCACCAGTCTTTTAGACGGGTAAATATGTTGTTAAACATCCAATTTATCTTCGTTTTGCTCAGATGCTACAGGGTGACAACAAGGCTATTGTGCAAAGGTTTTAGTACACATATCAAATGCTGTAAAAGGAGTTTTTTGACGGAATGTTCTGTGTGAAAAAGGAAGGTTTCGGTGAGTATGAAATAAAAAAATCCAGGTTTTTTTCCTGGCTCGTTACCTATGAAAATTTTCAAATAAAGTTAGAGCAACTTAGAAATGAACATCCCAAGGCGAGGCATATTGTCTGGGCTTACAGACATATGCAAAAAGATCAACAGATAGATGAAAACTGTACGGATGACGGTGAGCCGAAAAATACTTCCGGCAAACCCACTTTGAATATTTTGTACCATAATGATATTGTCAATGCAGCCATTTTAACTGTCAGATATTTCGGCGGCATACTTCTGGGAACAGGGGGGCTTGTAAAATCCTACACCGAGAGTGCAAACCGTGCGCTTAACGATGCAATATTGGTTGATACTGCAATGCTCTATGAAAAGCCTGTAAAAATAGGATACGATAAAATCAACCATTTGGAATATTTAACCGGCTTATATTCCCTGAAAATTGTGAACAGGGAATTTTTAGCCACGTATGTTATTTTTACACTACAGGGGCAAAAAGAGGTAATAGAGCGTCTTGAAGCAGAAGTGGGTGTAAAAGAGTGATTTGTTGAACGCTGAACTATCAGCGGTGACCACCGCCACCACCACCGTTTCCTCCGCCACCGCCGGAACCGCCGTTACCACCGTTACCACCGGAACCATGTCCTCCCATTCCTCCGGAGCCCTGTTGTCCGGCGCTCGACATGCCGCCCCTGCCGCTATTCATCCCCCCAGCATGACCCACTGCCGAAGCACCTCTATGACCGGCACTTATACTTTTTGAAACATTTTCTGCAAATCTACCGGAATGACTTCTTGAAAAATTTTCTCTGAAGCTTTGTCTCATCTGTTTCATTTCCTGGAGCGTAAAATTGTGCTGCATCGCCTGATTTAAAACGCCATTGATTTGTGATGAATGCACTCCCAGTCTGCTCATGGTCTTAGCAGTTTCTGTTACCTCTTGAGCCATTTGAGATATATTGCGGTTTTGCTGCATATTTTGATTAAGCAGACTGCCGATTGACTGGATATCTTCTCTTTTCATGCCAGCTGCCATGGCTTCTTTTACATTTTCTTCTATCTGCTGCCTCACAGACTTTTTCGAGGCATACTGAGCTGCAAATTTTGATGCGAATTCCTGCCTTTGAACCATTTGGTCTAAAGCACGGTTAATCATTTGCCCTCTTACATTTTTTGCTATCCCCTCATTTACTTTGTTTGTTAAATCTCTGACAGGGTATCCACGCTGTTGGTATTGCTCCACCTTGTTAAGGAAATCGCTGATGGTACTTTTGCTGTAACCGTGCTGGTACATATTCTGTAAGGTTTCAGCAACATCTTTTGATTTGCTGGCGGTTTGGCTTACCTGATTCCGTAATTCTGGAGGAGTGCTGCTTATCAACTCATCCATATTCACTTCTGCGGCTGAAACAAATGTATTCACAATTATGTTTAATAAAAAGATGACTGTTATTGTTATTTTATTCATTTTTTTCTCCAATTGCCTTTTAAAGATAAAACGGATTAATTGTGCTTTGGTTACATTAAAATTCTATAATACATAATTCTCCGCCGAAATCGTCTTTGATTTTCATCTGGCATTCAGGAAGATATACCTGGCCGTCCGCTTTGTAAAAAAACTTTATTTCTTCTACATCTCCCGGCTTGTTTAAGGTATATATCCAGTATTCCCCACTCTGCTTAAATTTCTTTCCCCTGAAGTCGTTTATGTCCGAATAGAATAGGACTTTATCTGCGTCTTTCCCATTGTAATAAAACGAAAGGGAGTCTTCCGACTGTTTGACATAATGCTTTGAACATGCCGTGATTGCTAAAAAAAGTATAAAAATTGCATTAAATTTTAATTTTATCATGCATTAACCTTTAAAATACTGTTTTTGTTGCCGAATCCGTCTTCTACCTTATATATTGAAGTGGGATCTGCGACAACTTTTTTTTCGTTAATCAGGTAAAAATATTTGTACTCACCGGGTTTGAGTTTTATTTCAGCTTCCCAGTAACCGCTCCGGCTGACCTTTTTTAATTTTAACGGTTTCCAGTTAGTAAATTCGCCGGATATCTCCACTTTTTCAGCTTCCGGCTTGTATATTACAAATCTGTAATTCACAAGTTTCTCTGCCTTCTGGGTATCCGGTTGGTTACTGAACATACTGAAGGCAAAAATAATTATTATAGAAGCGGCAAGCAGCTGAGTGAAACGAGTGAGATTTTTATAAGAGGAGATTTTCTTTGCTTTCGGAATATTCAACTGTGGTGTTTGAACTTCCGAAATCCTGTTTTTCATTACCATCTCAAAATCAATTGAGGAGATAGTTTCTTCGTAAAATTCTTCCTCATTGTGCACACTTTCCACAAACAGTTTTTTTTCTCTTAAATCAAGTTCATCATCTATAAATTGAGAAATTAAGAACTCCTTCATAATTAAACCTCCTTGAAGTGTTTTTTCAGAGTTTTTCTGGCTCTGTGTATTATAACCTTTATATTTGCTTCGGAATGCCCGGTTATTTCAGCGATTTCCCTGTATTTCATATCGTTGATGATTTTAAGAGTGAAGATATGCCTTGTTTCATCGTCCAGTTTTGAAAGCATTTTTTCAAGAACATCATCTTCTTTTTCCGTTGATATATTAGTGTGCTCATCCTTAAAGGAGGACAAAAAGTCCTGCTCCACATACACCTCTTTTTTTTTGCGTTTTATATCCAGAAAAGTGTTTTTGCCTATTTTATATAAAAGTCCTTTGTTTGGATTATTCTGGTATTTTTGATACATTTTGAAGTAACTTTCCTGAAATATATCACTGGCGGTTTCATAGTCGCTACAAAGATAATACAGGTACTTGAAAAAGCCGTCTTTGGTTTCCGAATAAAATTTATCAAAAGTCATATATTCTCACCCATTACTTTAGTATAGCTGTATATTCTAATTTACCAATACGATTTTCTGTATTTGTCTTCAGATGTAAGACGCGTGAGCAGTAAAAAAGTTACAGTTAGATAAAAAATTTGTAACGTTTTTGTTTTTCCTCCGTTTAGTACACAAGAAAAAACAAGGAGGCTACAATGAATTATTTTAAGCAACTTATTTTAGGGACTGTTACAATTCTATTATTATTCATGCTTACTGCATGTGGAAGCAGTTCTTCAGATGGTACTGGTTCAAGTTCTCTTGCCCCAACTACTGATTCTACTATATCCGGTGTGGTTGTGGATGGATATTTGCAGGACGCTGAAGTTTTTCTCGATTGTAACAACAACCTAAAGCGTGATCTCGACGAATCCTCGTATCGGACAGGAAACAACGGTAGTTACACTCTTGGTCTTCCAGACAATGCTTCACAATGTGCTGTAGTGGCTCTTGGTATTGCGAATCAGACCTGGGAACATTTTGACAACGGTTCCTCATCCGAGTTGTTGGAGGACAATCTGACTATGGTGTCAATGGATAATGGCTCTTATAGAGTTGTCTCACCATTCACTTCACTTCATTGGTATTATATGGATAACGACAATATGACTTTTGAAGAGGCGAGGAATAAAGTAAGGCAGGAACTTGGTCTTCCTTCCGGCGATGCAGTGTTTGAGGACTTTGTAGCCAGAGCAAGGGATAATTCTTCCTACCAAAATATGGTGCAAACGTCTCTCAGAATGGGTGAATATATGGGATATTACTGCAGTCAGGACAATTCCACTGACAATATGACTGTGAAAATGAGAAATGCTTTCAGATATATGCATCAGAATGTAGGGATGGACAATTTCACAGATAATAATATCCTCCCAGGTAGGATGGATGAGCGTTTTCCCGTCAGAATGGGAAATATGCAGCAATAATTTAAAGCGGAGGGTTTCTTCCTCCGCCTTTTTATTATAAGATATCTGGTTTGGATTTCCGGCGCTTTAGTTCGGTATAAGAGTGAACAAAAAGGGTAAGAAGTATTATTGCTCCGCCGATGAAAGTGGCTTCCGGCGGTTTTTCTCCGATTGCAAGCCAAACCCATACCGGCCCCAATACGGATTCTATCAGCTGAAACATACTGGCTTCCGGTGAAGTAATATATTTTGTGGCACTTGCCATAAAAATCATTGCCAAAGGCATCTGAAAGAGCCCCATAATCCCCAGCACTATATAAGAATTAACTCCCATATCAAACGGCGCAGCCAGGGGCAGAAAAGCAAATCCCAGCATAAAGCCGCTGATACATACTATCGGCGTTCTTTTCAGCTCCGGATTTTTCCTCAGAAATGTGAGATTAAGACCCATGGAAGCGGCTGTGATGACAGCAATAATATCACCCTTTAAATTTAAGCTCCCCAGGGAATCCTGGAAAATTATTATAACGCCTATAAGTGAGACTATCATCGCAATCCATGTTTTGCTTTTCACCGGTTCTCCCAGAAAAATCCTTGTGAAAAGTGCGGCAAAGAGTGGAGCCATGCTGAGGATGACAACAGTGTTGGCTACCGTTGTATTTTCAACAGATAAAACAAATCCGGCACCGCTGATGACAAAAATTGCCGAGGAAAGGAGAGTCTTGAACCAAGTGTTTCTAAAGTCCAGCAGTCTGTAAAAACCGTCCCTTAAAATGAGAAAAGCGGTAAGAGATATACCCATAAAGATTCCCCGCCAGAAGATAATATTCCACACATTTGTGTAGGCAATTCTGACAAGAAGAGCGTCAAAACTTATTATAAAAACGCCGGTGGCGGCCAGTGTTATTCCCTTGGCCTTCAGATTATCCATTATGACCCCAAAATATTTTTCAGTATGAATATGAATTTGCTTTTATCCTGAAATTTTCGGAAATACAACAAAAAAGAAATTTAGACTTCTGAGTACAATGTTATGACCCCGGAGTAAGCACACTTGTATATTTGTTTGCTATATCGTTTCTTACGGTAGAGATTTATCACTTCGTTCGAAATGATAACAATTTATGCATTTCTGCTTACTAATCAGATGCTGTATATAAGCAGGTCTGAAGATCTGCCTACAGAAATTTATTAATCGTAATTTTAGTAAGAGTGAGTTAATTTTTTTCATTTTATTTTGAAAATGGTTTTGAGGGTGGTATAATATAATATGAATAATGATAATCTTAAAGAAGTTCTGAATGTAGAAAATGAAGTAATTGAAAAAATTGATGAAGAGCAGAAAAAATTTGATTCTGAATTGGAGCAGTACAGAAATGAGCTTGAAGAGAAAATCTCATCCCTTCAGGAGAAGTGGAAGCAGGATCTGGAAGAGTTCAGTGAAAAGTGCAGAGAAGATTTTGAGTCCCAATACAAAGAAGATTTGAAAAACCTGAAAGAGCGTAACGAAAGCATCAAAAAGTTGGAATTTTCTTTTTTACATGAGATAATAAGGCCTTACATAAAAGAAATACTGGATTGATTTTATGATAGTAAAAATGTCAAAGGTCCGTATGGTAGGACCAAAAGAATGCTCTGACAATGTGCTCAATGTTATTCAGCAGCTTGGATGTATGCAGATTGAGCGTTTTGAGGAAGAGATTGAAAGCCCGGAAAAGAGATATCATGTTACCAAAAAAGAGATAACCGAGAAAGTATATCTTGAAGAATTCAAGCAGAATATCGAAGAACTGCTCTCCTACCTGCCTGAAGTTGAGGTTCGCAAGAGCTATATAAACCCTGTAAATGTATTGGATTTTTTAAAAAACCTTGTGGGAAAGCATAAAGAGCACTGTAAACATATCAAGGAAGATATCAACAATTTAAAACAAAACCTCAGCTCTCTGGAGAAGCACAGGAGTTTTTTAACAGCTTTTGAAGACATTGCCACCGAAGATTACCGCCTTCTCAGCTCTGATGCTGTGGGCTTGATTTTGAAAGATAAAAAATATCTGGGAACTCTTAACTCTTTAGTAGAGGAAATTACGGATAATGCCTATGAGGTTTTTACACGGATTCTGGATGATAAATCCATTGCAGTTATTTATGTTTTTGATGAGAGGTTTACTGAGCCTGTAAGGAAAAAGCTCAGCATGGAGAATGTCAAAGAATATCAGTTCCCCGAAGAGCTTGAGTCCAAATCCTTTTTTCAAAAACTTGCATACCTTTCTGACAAAATTAAAAATTTGGAAAACGAAATTTCGGCAAAAGAAAATGAACTGCATAATTTTGCTGTCAGATGGCTTCCAGTTTATCAAAGTGTCTTAAATTGGATAAATGCACGTTTAAAACTTATCAGTGCAAAAAATATTATATATGAGACCAAATACTGCTTTGTTATTTTTGGCTGGCTGCCTTCCAGGGATCTCGAAAAACTAAAAAATGCAATATCAGATCACTGCCTTGAGGAGATCGATATCAAAGAGCTGGAAATCACTCAGGCTGATTTAAACAGAATTCCCGTTATGCTGCACAATTCAACATATTTTAAACCTTTCTCCCTTTTTACAAGCTTTCTGCCGCTTCCTTCCTATACATCTTTTGATCCGACAATTTTTATCGGCATCTTTCTCCCCATTTTTTTCGGAATGATTTTAGGTGACATGGGTTATGGTATTACTATTCTTATTATATCACTTGCCATGATTTTTTTGAGTAAGCCTGATACAACCGTTTCCGACGCAGGTAAAATATTTTCCGTATGTGCCGTGTATACAATAATTTTCGGGTTTTTATACGGGGAATTCTTCGGCTCTTTCGGCAGACATGCCTTCGGCTTGGAGCCGATTCTTGTGGACAGAGAGGAGGAGATTCTCACCACTGCTTATCTGGCGGTATCAATAGGTGTTTTCCATGTACTTTTAGGGTTTGTATTAAACGGTATATCTTCCATTAGGTCAAAAAATCTGAAGAGTTTAGGCACGAGCATTGCCATGACAGTACTTATTGCTGTAAGTGTGGTATTGTTTGTTGTCCTATTTAAAGGTGAAGAGGGGCTTCTCAGCATGAGTCTGATATGGATAATTGTGGGCTTGACAATTGTTCTGACAATACTCGGGGGACTTATTGCTCCTCTGGAAATATTAAAAAGTATGGGAAATATTATCTCTTATGTCCGTATAATGGCAATTGGACTGGCTTCGGTAATGCTTGCACATGTGACAAATATGCTTTCAGGAAAAGTGGGGAATATCTTTCTGGGGATTTTTATAGCCGTTCTTCTGCACCTTTTAAATCTTTTGCTTGGGGTGTTTTCCCCGACTATACATTCATTAAGGCTTAATTACGTAGAGTTTTTCGGTAAATTTCTGGAATCGGAAGGAAAAGGTTTCAAGCTGTTGAAAAAATAATGAAGGGAGGTTTATTATGGAAATTGTATGGAAGGCTTTTGCCGCCGCACTGGCAATAGGGATACCAGCTCTGGCAACAGCGTGGGCACAGTCAAAGATAGGAGCTGCCGGAGCAGGTGCGTTAGCTGAAAAACCCGAACTCCGGGGTACGATAATTATACTTGTGGCTATTCCCGAGACTATGGTTATCCTCGGCTTTGTTGTTGCCTCATTGCTGCTTTTCGGGTGATTTCTTATGTCCCAGCAAAAGTTAGTGGAAAGAATAAGGCAGAAGGCGGAAGAAGAGATCAAGCAGCTGAAAAAGAAACATGAGCTTCAGTTGGAGCAGCTGAAAAACGAGTATGAAAATAAAAGAAGAGACATTGAAAACAAATTTAGCAGTGAAAAAGAACAAATCAGAAATGAGATAAAAAGGAAAATGGAAAAATCTTTCCAAAAGGAAAAATTAAAGTATGACCTTGAGATTGAATATTTCATTTCACAAAAGTGCAGAGAACACGCTGAAAAATTGGCGGAAGAAATTTGGAGGCAGTCGTCGGAAGATTTTTTTGAAAGACACAAAGAAGAGTTTAATGAAGAGAACTGGGAAAGGCTGTATGTCAGTGATTCAGATAGAAAACTGGCGGAAAAATATTTCCCGCAATTTGAAATTGTCGGTGATGAAAAAATTACCGGCGGATTTATTGCTGAAAATAAAGATGGAACGTTTTTGATTGATAATACTATTAAGAGCCGGTTCGAAAAAATGTGGCCTGAAATATTGCCGGAGATTATGGGAAAGGTGTATGAAGAACTCGGTGATAAAATTTAGCGGGAAAAACTATCCTGCTGAATATCTTGTCAGCAGACTGACGGCGAGGCTTTATCAGGATTATCCTAAAATGGGTGCAAAAGAGATAATATGGGTGCATTCCAATATGAATGCAAAGCTTATGGAAATGTTTTATCCATTTTTTGCTGTCATGGAACTTAAAAGGATTATAAATATTTTGAGGTATAAATTTTTCAGAGGGACGGATAAAAAAATTGAAGAGATTTTTGAAGAGAGCCTTCTTACGGAAGAATTAAAGAAATTTTTTATTAAAGTTGATTCTCTGAAAAAAATAAAAGATGAGCTGCCTGAGAAAGTACCGTTATTAAAGACGCTTAAGTTAAAGAAGGAGTATGAATTTTTCGGGGAGATGGAGGATGAAATATACAGTGAAGCTTACAGTTTTTTGTTAAACAATGCAAAAAATAAGATAATGGAAAATTTTATGCGCAGATATATAGACCATGCCAATACCAGAGAGACATATAAGGTGCTGAAATGGAATATTGAAAAGAGTCATATACTTAATGGTGGTTTGCTGGGGGGAGAAACATTTACAAAAATTATCGAGAAAGGCGACAAGAGGGGTTTGTATGCCTTTCTTGACTCATATCTTGACGGGGGATTCAGTGAATCCGATGAGGATATATTAGATATTTTGCTTATAGAAAATATGCTGGAGAGTTTAAGACAGTTTCGTTTCGGGGATAACTATAAAGGATTTATTTTGTATTATCTCTGGAATTGTCATTATAAAGCCGTTACGGCGTAGGTGTTTGATGAAAAAAATTGCTTTTATAACAACAGAAGATGCTGATTACGGATTCAGGCTTGCGGGAGCTTTTCAGTTTATCGCCGGCAAGGAAAAGGTTGCTGATCTTGTGGAAGAGCTAATAGAAAGGCAAGAATTCGGCATTATACTCATTGATGAGAGGATTTTGGACGATGAATTACTGAGTAAAATTGATGAATTGCAGCAAAATTTTGAAGGGATTGTATCCACACTTGCTTCCCCCTATAAGGAAGGTGAAATGGCATACGATATTGTGGACAGACTTATTTCAAGAGCGATAGGCTATCAGGTGAGGTTCAAAAATGAAAGGTAGATTGATAGGAATATCTGGATATATAGTAAAAGCCAGGCTTCCTGAAGCGGGTATTTATGACCGGGTTCTTGTGGGGGAAAGAGAGCTGACCGGGGAAATTATAAAAATATCGGGTGAGGATGTCATAATACAGGTGTATGAAGATACGAGAGGTTTGGGTACCGGTGAAAAGGTTGAATCATTGAAAAAACCTCTGACCGCTTTTTTAGGCCCCGGGCTTATGGGCAATATATTTGACGGACTACAGAGACCGTTGGAGAAAATTGTACAGGAGGAAGGCAGTTTTTTTGCAGGACAAGCCGTGCATCATTTTGATCAGTTAAAACAGAAGTTTCGCTTTACTCCGCTGAAAAATGAAGGTGATAGTGTTTCCCGCGGCGAGGCTGTGGGATATTTTATCGATAAAGGTTTTAAGCATTATGTTTTTGCTGATACTGGTAGTGGTAAACTAAAGGAAATTACAGAAGGTGAATTTCTGCCGGAATCACCGGTGGCCGAGCTTGAAAATGGCACAAAAATCTATGCCTATACCCAACAACCTGTGCGTATCCCCCTTGTTTCAGGGGAAAAACAGATATTAAAAGAGCCTATTATCACGGGTCAGAGGGTAATAGATTTCTTCTTCCCCATTATGAAAGGTGGAGTTTCGATAATTCCCGGCGGTTTCGGTACCGGCAAAACCGTCCTTGAACAGTCCATTGCAAAATATGCGGATGTTGACATCGTCCTTTATGTCGGCTGTGGTGAAAGGGGGAATGAAATTGCCGAAATGATAGAGGAATTTACTACTATAAAGGATGAGCGGGAAGATAAACTGCTTAGAGACAGGACCGTTTTTGTGGTAAATACTTCTAATATGCCTGTTGCTGCCAGGGAATCTTCGATTTATATGGCTGTTTGTGCCGGTGAATATTACCGTCGCATGGGTTATCATGTTTTACTTCTGGCTGACAGTATCTCCCGCTGGGCGGAAGCTCTTAAAGAAATCTCTTCTTCACTTGAGGAGATGCCAGGGGAGGAAGGATATCCCACTTATATGAGTTCCCGCATTGCGTCTTATGTTGAAAGAGCAGGTGCTGTGAAAACGTCAGTTGAAGACAAAACGGGTTCTCTGAGTATGGTTCTTTCCGTTTCACCGCCGGGGGCTGATTTTGCCGAACCTGTGACACAGACACTTCTGCAGAACAGCGGAATTTTTTTGATGCTGGACAGGGAGCTTGCATATGCCAGGCACTACCCGGCTATAAACTGGACACAGAGTTATTCAAATTACAGGGATGATCTGGAGGATTACTACCGGCAAAATGTGGCTGAAGACTGGCAGGAGCTCAGAAGAAAGTGTCTTCAAATTTTAAAACAGGAACAGGAGCTTATGGAAATCAGACAGATTGTTGGCGATGAAGGGATGAAGGAGGAGGACAAAGAGATTATAAAGCTTGCCGATAAGATAAAAACGGAGTTTCTGATGCAGGACTCTTTTTCTGAGGATGCTTATTGCCCTTTGCAAAAAACATATGAAAAAATTAAAAATATTCTGGGTGAGAAATGAGACTTTCCAATCATGTCTATAAAACGGTGGACGAAATCAGCGGGCAGCTGATTTTTGTGGAAGGTGTCCACCGTGCAAAGATCGGCGAACTTGTGAAAATAGTCGATAAGACGGGAAATGTTGAGACGGATGCCGAAGTTTTGCAGATTGAGGGCGACAGAGTGATGCTTCAGCTTGTGGATCTACCCCTTGGTATGCAAAAGAAAAGTGCCACTGCTATTTTCACGGATAAAATATCAAAGGTCCCTGTCTCGGAAAAGATGGTTAACAGGTTTTTCTCAGGCTCCATGCAGCCGCTTGATAATATGCCGATGTTTATCAGGGAAAAGGATATCCCCGTCACAGGTTATGTGATTAACCCTGTTGCCAGGAAGTCTCCCGAGGATATGGTAAAGACCGGGTTTTCTTTCATCGATGGACTTAATACTCTGGTTATGGGACAGAAGCTGCCGATTTTTTCACTATCAGGGCTTCCCTCAGCCAGAGTCGTGGTGGACATTATCAATAATGCCTTCGGGGAAGAATCGGAAAGTGATTCACTGATTGTTTTTGCGGCACTCGGATTGTCTTATTATGAGAGTGAATATTATATGAATAATATCAAGGACAGTGCCACTGATAATATTTGTTTTCTTAACATGGCGGATGATCCGCTGATTGAGCGCCTTTTGACACCCCGCTATGCACTGAGTACAGCTGAGTATTTTGCCTATGAAAAGAAGAAAAACGTTCTGGTGATTATAGCGGATATAACAAATTACTGTGAAGCTTTAAGGGAAATTTCGGCACTCAGGGAGGAATTGCCAGGCAGGCGCGGATATCCGGGGTATATGTATTCAGATCTGGCCTCTATTTATGAAAGGGCCGGAAGGGTTAAAGGAATGGATGGATCGGTTACGCTTTTACCGGTTTTGACCGTTCCGGAGGATGATATAACGCATCCTATAGCAGACTTGACAGGATATATCACGGAAGGGCAAATTGTATTTTCAAGGGATATGCACCAGGCCGGTGTGTACCCTCCTGTTGATATCCTGCAAAGTCTTTCCAGACTTATGCAGAAGGGGATGAAATCCGAGGAACATAAAAAAATTACAAAAGGGATTTTCAGTAATTATGCCAAAGGAAGTAAATTAAGGCAGATGGAAAGTATTGTCGGCAGAGAAGGAATGAGTAAAGAGGATATCAACCTTTTAAATTTTGCAGATACTGCTGAAAACGAATTTTTGCATCAGGAGGAAAAACGAAGTCTGGAAGATACACTGGAAATCGGAGATAAAATACTGAAAAAGGCGGGGCTGCGCTGATGCTCCAACATACGAGAACCAAGCTTATAGAACTGAAAAACAGCATAAGTACGGTTGAAAACAGTATTTCCATTCTTAACACAAAAAGAGCAGCTTTAATAGGTGAGCTTATGAAAATAACCCGCCTGTACTATGACAAAAAGGAAATCATAAAGGATAAATATGCAAAAGCGCTTTCCCAGCTGGATAAATCAAGGCGGCTTGACGGCAGCGAGTTTTTTGACTCAGCACTCCAAAGCGCCATAAGGGAAGTGGAATTTGAAGTTAAGAGTTATAATCTATGGGGTGTACCGATCAAAGAAGTTCAGGTTCCGGAGTCAGTGCTTCCCGAAACCGATAAAAGAAATCTGGGCTTTTTGACATCCAGCACATTTTTTGAAAAGACCATACAGGATTTTGAATCTCTCGTGAATGAGCTTCTAGACAATATCAATTACGAATATAAGATTAAGAGGCTGTCTGCTGAAGTGGTGAAAATCAACAGACGTATAAATGTTTTGGAACAAAAGATACTCCCCGGGATAAAATCGGATATAAAAAGTATTCAGCAGCACCTCAGCGAGAGGGAAAGAGCTGAATTCATCAAACTTAAATACTTCAAAAATGTACTCAGAGAAGGCTGAAAGATAGTTTTTGTGTGCCGGCATTAAGTTTTACGCTCATATTTTAGCGCCCTCTCATTTATTAAGAGCTATGGCAATAGCGGGATTTTCACTCATATACGAGATCGGAACTCGAAACTACTGCCAGTAACCGCCTACCCCCTCCTCTCTTAATTGATATTGATTAGCATAATTGCATATTTATTTAGCATATAGGATTAAGTAAAAGAGATGACATATTTGATACTTGTCATTCTTCGCTCTGTTAAATGACCTTCGGTCTATCAGCAAAGCAGAGAGACCTTTGCACAACTCTATTTAGTCATGCTGAATTTATTTCAGCATCTAATTATATCAGTAAGTTATGAGACCCTGAAACAAGTTCAGGGTGACAGTTATGGAATTATGCAAAGGTCTCTTAAACATCGATCTCTTCATTCGTGAAAATCCTTCTATCGATCTAACATATTATCAAACATTATAAATGTGTAGTTTTTAGGAGGTTGGGCTCATATTCGTTGAAATTAATGTGATTTTTGGTTACTATTTTTGCATGTCTGAAAATAATAGAAAAATCTTACTGTTAAGTGCTTATGAAGCCAAAAGCCATAAATATTGGCGAAAATTTCTGGAAGAAAATTTCTCTGGCTATTATTTTACTTCAGCTGTGCTTCCTCCCCGTTTTTTTTCATGGAGGGTTCACGGGAACCCCATTATTTTCAGTGAATACGAATCTGAAAAACTTTCGGGAAATTATGATTTAATTATTGCCACTTCCATGTGCGATATTGCTACCATAAAGGGGCTCTTTCCAAACTTATCTGATACGCCTGTTGTCGTTTATTTTCACGAAAATCAGTTTGCATATCCTGAAGCGGAGCGCGTGAAAAGTTACCAGGATGCCCAGATAAAAAGCATCAATTCTGCCGTTGTCGCCGACAGGCTATTGTTTAACAGCTTTTATAATATGCAGACCTTTCTGGAAAAAGGGGATAGATTGATCAGGAGAATGCCCGATTACAATAAAATCAAACTATTTGACAGATTGGCAGACAAAAGTGAGGTGTTGCCCGTTCCTGTTTATCCGGTCAATTCCGATGAAAAAATCTCAAACAGCGTTCCTGTTATATTATGGAACCACCGTTGGGAGTATGACAAAGCGCCTGAAAGATTTTTCAAAGCTATGGAAAAGCTAAAAAAGGAAGGATACAGGTTCAAGTTGAATATTGTAGGGCAGCAATTTCGCAGACAGCCGGAATGTTTTAATAAGTATAAAAATATTTTTAAAGATGAAATATTAAACTGGGGATATGTACAGGATGTTGATAAATATGATGAGATTTTAAGAAGCTCTGATTTTGTTGTTTCAACTTCCCTGCATGAATTTCAGGGGTTGGCCGTACTGGAAGCTGTGTCCGCCGGGGTGGTGCCTGTTGTCCCCGACCGTATGTCATACAGAGAAATTTTTCAGGATATATACAAATATGCGTCTTATGAGAGAGATTCTGAAAAAGATGTCAATGCTTTAGTGGAAAAACTGGGAATGTTTATTGACCAATACAACAAGGGTGAATATGTTCCAATACCAGATATATCACGTTTTTATGTTTCAAATCTTAAAAGTAGATATGAGAAGATATTAGCAACCTCTCTCTATTTTTAAGAGCTATGGCAATAGCGGGATTTAATGAGTTTCACATATTTACCAGTCTGAAAGACTGGTACTGAAAATATTGTCAAATTTTAAAATGCGTAAATTTAGGGAGAAAGCTAAGAGAAGATATTTATGCAAAAAATTGCCCATTAATTTGCGACCACAGGTTATTATAGATACTGAACTTTGATTTTTTTAAACAATCTAATCTTAACATTGTTTTTTTGAAATGTAAATGTGTCTGAATGATTGTATATTCAGTTAAATTTTGATATGTAAACGCTGAAAACCAAGGGGCGTAAGGATATTTAGATTGTATTAAATTGTTTAATTGTATATTTTGAGTTTCTGCAATTGCATATTGATAATGAAAAACAGGACAAAAGTTAATGAAATGTAACAGCCTGCTTTTTACACTACTCATTTTGCCGTTAATTTTTTCCTGCACTGCTTTTAGACCTGAGATTACCAGCGTTGATACAGTGCTTGATAATACCAGCGGTTCGATATCCGCAGGATTTATCGACAATGAAACTCTGTGGTGGGATATTTTTGACAGCCCGGAAATTTCAAAGTTTATGGATAAAGCCTTCGGGAATAATTTTAATATTAAAGCGGCTTATTACAGAATAAAACAGGCTCAGGCATCTTACAGGAAATCGTACAGCGGATACTACCCTTCAGCCGACTTAAATTTAGAGCGAAGTTACAATAGACAAAAACAAGAAAATTTAGATGCTGTTACCACTGAGCAATGGAGCCTGGGGCTAAGTGTCAGTTATGAAGCCGATATTTGGGGTAAAATCCGTTCTCAAGCTGAAAGTGCGGCTTTGCAGATCGATATAAACCGATACAACCTAAAAGGCAGTGTCCTGATCCTGAGTACTGATATTGCCAAGACATGGGTTGATATTATTGCGAATAAAATCAAGCTGAATACTTTCAGAGAGCAGCTTAACTTGAACCGAGAGATATATTCTATTTTAGAGGAAAGATACTATAGTTCTATGGCAAATCTTATCGATTTGTACCAACAGGAAAGTGTTATCGCCAATATCCAGACTAATATTGACGATACTATCTCGGAAATACAACAGTTGAAACAAAGTTTGAATGTATTAACCGGAATTCATCCAAGGGCGAAAGTACCTGTTGATACGGTAAACATGCCGGAAATAAAACCGATCCCGAAAGGCGGTCTGCCTGCCTCTGTTTTGAAAAACAGACCGGATTTAAAAGCATCGTGGTTAAAGGTGGAATCGGCTGCCTGGGATGTTTCCACCGCAAAAGCCGAAAGGCTGCCTTCTCTAAGACTGACGGGTTCGTACAATTATTCTGCTGAAAATCTGTCGGATATTTTTGACAACTGGGCACTGAACCTTGCAGGCTCTCTTATTGCACCGATTATAGACGGGGGCTTTAGAAAAGCAGAAGTGGAAAGAACAAAAGCAGTTTTGCAGGAAGCTGTTATGACTTACAAACAGGATGCTTTAAATGCTGTCAAGGAGGCTGAAACAGCCCTGCTTAACGAGAATAAATACGTAAAGCGAATAAAAAATACTGAAGAAAGGCTCACCATAGCGAAGAAAAGTCTTATAGAGGCTGAACGAAGGTATTATTCCGGGATATCCGATTATACTACAGTGCTCAATGAGAGGCTTAACATAATAGAACTTAAAAGCAGTCTCACAGAGTTTAGAAGTGCCAGAATTAAATCAAGGATTGATCTTTATAAAGCTGCCGGCGGCAAAATACCGGAATTGAATGAAATCCTAAAAGAGGCTAAAGATGGACGAACAGCAAAAAAATAAACGCGTTGAGGATGTGAATAAAAAGCTGCCTAAGAAGACCTGGTGGCAAAGACTGATCTCTTTTATTATAGTGTTTTTGATAATGGGGATTTCCATCTTTGGTGCAAAATATTTTTTATCCTCCAGACCAATGCCGAAAATCTCTAAACCTGAAAAAATTGTTCCTTCTGTTACTGTTAAAGATATAAAACCTGCCAATCATCAGGTTAGTATCTCAGCTTACGGGAATGTAAAAATAAAAAACGATGTGGAAATCAAATCTCAGGTTTCCGGTATTGTGACTTATGTTTCCGACAATTTGGATTTGGGTGAATTTGTAGAAGAGGGAAACATCCTTGTAAAAATAGAAAAAATAGACTACGAAATTGCTCTGGAAAAAAGTCTGAGTGCCCTGAAGCAGGCACAATCAAACCTTGCACTGGAAAAAGGGAAACAATTGGTGGCAAAAAAGGAGTGGGAAATAATGAGCAAGCAGGGCGGAGATAATATTTCCGAGGAGCAGAAAGCGCTTGCCTTAAGAGTTCCCCAGCTTATGAGTGCGGTAGCTTCAGTGAATCAGGCTGAAGCTGATGTTAGAAAAGCCCGGCTGGATCTTAAGCGGACTGTTATCAGAGCTCCCTTCAATGGGATAGTAATGGAAAAAAATGTCAGTAAAGGTTCCTATTTGAATGTACAGGGGTCAATAGCCAGAATTATTTCTACTGAGGATTTCTACGTCGAAGCATACATTGAAAAAGAACATTTGAAATGGTTGGATAAATCAGGACCTGTAACAATAGAATCAGGTACCGGCAAGTTTACCGGAAAAATAGAAGAAATTTTGCCTGATGTCCAGACTGAAGGGCTTATGGCAAAACTTTTGATTACCGTTAACAATCCCCTCCAATCTGAGCCTCCTCTCCTGGTTGGTGATTATGCTGAGGTTATTTTTAAAGGTAAAATTTTAAGTAACATTTATAAAATACCAAGATCGGCAATTTCCGAGAGGGGAAAAATATACCTTGTAGATAGTGAAAACAGGCTCAGAATAAAAGAGTTCGATAAAATGTGGGAAGATGAAAAAAATATATATATCAAAAATACTTTTCCTCCAGAATGGAAACTGGTCGTAAGCAAAATATTCGCTCCTTCAGACGGCATGAAAGTTAAAATTTCAGATGAAAACGCCGGTGCTGCCAGATGAGTAAAGAAAGAGTAGGAAAAGGGTCTATTGCCTGGATGGCAAAAAACTCAGTGGCAGCCAACATACTGATGATTTTTCTTCTCATCGGTGGCCTTTTCATGACTTTCAATATTAAACAGGAGGTTTTTCCTGAGTTTGAATTGGACACTGTTGCTGTTACTGTTGCCTATCCGGGCGCCAGCCCTGATGAAATTGAAAAAGGTGTCATATTGCCGGTTGAAGAAGCAATTGAAGGAATAGACGGAATAAAGGAAATCCGATCCACCGCTAATGAAAATTCCGGAACTGTTACTGTGGAAGCTGTAATCGGCTATGATTTGCAGAAACTTTATCAGGATATTAAAAATGAAGTGGATAGAATTGATTCGTTCCCCACTGATGCAGAAGAACCTCAGGTCTTTATCCCTTCATGGCGGATTACCGTAACCACATTGGTTCTGTATGGTAATCAAAGCAAACACACATTAAAAGAATATGCTGATATTGTGAAAAACCGTTTAATAGCAGATGATCGTATTACAGTAGTTGAAATAAGGGGAGCCAATGAGTATGAAATAAAGGTGGATGTCTCTGAAGATGCCTTAAAGAAGTATGATTTGACATTACCGGACATTGCATCAAAAATCGACAATGCTGCCCTTGATTTACCAGCAGGAACGATAGAAACAAGTGAGGGGGACATCCTTGTAAGACTGAAAGAGCGAAAGGACTATGCCCCACAGTTTGAAGATATTCCCGTTGTTACAACCAGCAGCGGAACACTGGTAAAATTAGGAGATATCGCTTCTGTAACTGATGGCTTTGAAGAAACTGAGAATTATGTGGTATTTAACGGCGAACAAGCTATCGAACTGGAAGTGTTCCGTGTGGGTAATCAGAAACCGGTGGAAGTTGCAAAGGCAGTAAATGAACATGTAAAACAGCTTAAAGAAACATTGCCTTCGGGGCTTTTTATCGAAAAAGTGCGTGACAGATCAGAAGTATTTGAGCAGCGGGTTGATCTTCTTCTTAAAAACGGACTGCTTGGTTTAGGACTGGTAATGATACTCCTTAGTATCTTTCTTGAGCTGCGGCTTGCATTTTGGGTGGCCATGGGTATTCTCGTCTCTTTTCTCGGCTCCTTTCTTATTCTACCGGTATTCGGTGTAAGCATAAATATGATTTCCCTGTTTGCGTTTATTATTACACTGGGGATTGTTGTTGATGATGCCATTGTGGTGGGTGAAAACATATACACATACAGACAAAAAGGGATTGATTTTATATCAGCATCAATTAAAGGCGCACAGGAAATAGCGATGCCTGTGTGTTTTAGTGTGCTTACCAATATGGTGGCCTTTCTCCCCATGTATTTTATACCCGGTGTAGCAGGTAAAATTTTTGGAATCATACCTATAGTTGTCGTTTCAGTATTTGCCATTTCACTTGTTGAATCTCTGTTTATACTACCCGCCCACCTGGGGCATCAGAATAAATATTTCACAAGCAGAACTATGTATTTTCTACACAAAAATCAGCAAAAGATGAGCAGGTTGTTTGAATGGTTTATAAGACAAATATACCACCCTTTACTTAGACTTTTTTTGAAATTCAGATATATCAGTATAACCGCAAGCATCGGTGTTTTGATAGTGACTATGGCTTTTGTGGCAAGCGGCCGGATGGGATTTGCAATGTTTCCTAGAGTGGAGTCAGATTTTGCCTATTTAAATATTCAGATGCCGCTGGGTACCCCGGATGAACGAATCAAAAATATTGAAGAAAGGATTTATCAATCAGCTTTGAAACTTAAAGAGGAGTACAGAGACTCATCACTGGTGGAAAATATACTTGTCAGCGTATATGAGGATACGCTTACCGGTAGGGTTTTTTTGGCTCCTCCGGAAAAAAGGGTTTTAAACACGGCAGAATTTGTAAGAAAATGGCGGAAAGAATTGGGCAGTATACCGGATGCTGAAAAAGTTAATTTTCAATCTGATTTTGGGGGTCCCGGTTCAGGTGCAGATCTCACTGTTGAGCTGAGCCATCAGAGTATGGATGTTTTAGAAGCAGCAAGTTCTGAACTTGCAGATGAAATTGGGAAATTTGATATTGCTTCAGATATTGAAGATGGGTTTATTGAAGGCAAAGACCAATTTGATGTATATCTTAAGCCGAAAGCCTACTTTCTCGGCTTAACACCGCAAATTGTGGCAAGGGATTTGAGAAGCAGATATTACGGTGCGGAAGCATTAAAACAGTTGAGGGGGAAGAATGAATTAACAGTAATGGTCAGGCTTAATGAAAAAGAGAGAAAAAGTGTTCATAATTTTAATAATATGAAGATAAACACACCCGCTGGCGTTGAAGTACCGTTAAGTGAAATAGCCGATGTAAAACGCGGAAAAGCATATACTTCCATAAACAGACGGGATGGTAGAAGAATTGTTTCTGTAACGGCAAGTGTTAATCCACAGGACAGAACTGTAGAAATTGTCAGTGCACTGCAAAAAGGTTTCCTTTTGGATTTAATGGCAAAATATCCCGGTCTCTCCTACAGCTTCGAGGGCAAGCAGTCAGACATAAAAGAGAGTGTCCAATCTTTAATGCGCGGGCTTGCTATGGCTTTATTGGCTATCTATGTGATTTTGGCGATCCCTTTTAAAAGCTATATCCAGCCGATCATTATCATGTGCAGTATCCCTTTTGGGATTATAGGGGCTGTTTACGGGCATTTACTGCTAGGCTACAGTCTCAGTCTTATGAGTCTCTTTGGTATTGTGGCTCTGGCAGGGGTTGTAGTAAATGATACCCTTGTTCTGATCGATTATGCAAACAGATTGAGGCGGAATAGTAATTATACAGCATACACTGCAATTATAGAATCATCCCTTGCGCGTTTCAGACCTGTATTTCTCACAACGTTTACAACATTCTTCGGTCTTATCCCAATGATTTTTGAAACGTCCAGACAAGCACGTTTTCTTATCCCTATGGCTATATCCCTTGGGTTTGGGATACTGTTTGCTCTTCTTATTACACTTGTCTTTGTCCCTTCCCTTTATGTGATTCTCGAAGATTTAAAAAACTTTTTGATAAAGATTTTTGCACCAACAAAAAGGTATGGCGAAGAAATGCCTGACAGCGTTGATAAAAATATTTAGTACAAAGGAGAAAAAATGAAAACTTTTAATAGCATTTTTATGGCGTTTATTCTTGGCCTGGTGGTTGTCAACACGGTGTGGGCGGATAACAAAAATTATCCGGCTAAGCTTGGAGAACTTAAAAAAATTAAAATGATAGAAGGAGAAAAAGCGATACAATCTGTTATGAACCTTCACAGGGGAGCAAAAATCACATTGGAAAATGCTATTGTGGCAGAATACGAAGGGGGTAATGGGGAAAAAGCGATAATATGGGCATCAATGTCAGAAACCAGCAAAGCTGCAAAAGATTTAATCAGTAGAATGAATAAAAAGATGCCTTCAAGCAATATGTACAGAAATTTCAAATCCATAAAAATTAATGGATGTAAAGTATATTCTGTGGACGGGATGGGCATGAAAAATTTTTACTTTGTAAAAGACAAATGGAATTACTGGCTTGCAGTTAATGCAGATAACAGCATGCTTGTTTTGAATGACTTTATGAATAATCTGACGGGTTGTAAAAACTCAGAATAACTTTAAAAGCATTATATCTGCCTGAAATAAGTCGGTCAATGTTTGACGTTGGGAACCAATCCCACTTAACCAATATACAAATATACCAATCAACAAATTATTAAACACACTTGCACATTTGTTTGCTATATCGTTTCTTACGGTAGAGATTACTCACTTCGTTCGAAATGACAACAATTTATGTCATCCCGAGCGAAGCCGAGGGATCTCTAACTATATACTAGCAATTTCTGCGTTTCTGCTTATTTTGTTCCAGAATTATCTTGGTGACTTTTTCGGACAGATGCAGAACGGAATGTCAAAATACGCCGGATGGTTTTTTATTTTTACAGTTAATATCGTTTTGGTAGTTAGTCTTATCGTTCTGATAAGTCGTTTCGGGAGTATAAAACTTGGCGGGCCGGACGCTAAGCCTGAATTTACTACAATGGGCTGGTTTTCTATGCTTTTTTCAGCGGGGATGGGAATAGGTCTTTTATTCTATGGTGTGGCGGAACCGATGTTTCACTATACCGCAAACCCGTTAACACAACCAGGCACTCAGGAGGCTGCCCGAAAAGCCATGGATATAACCTTTCTCCACTGGGGGCTTCATCCGTGGGGGGTATATACACTAGTCGGGCTGTCGCTGGCTTTTTTCTCTTTTAATAAAAATTTGCCGTTATCCATAAGAACCGCATTTTACCCGATTTTTGGAGAGAAAGTCTATGGCGGTATAGGCAATACTATCGATATTATTGCAACTGTGGCCACGCTTTTCGGGGTCGCCACTTCATTGGGATTAGGTGTACAGCAGGTGAACGCAGGTCTTGACCATTTGCTCGGTATAGGACAGACGAAAACAATTCAAGTAATATTAATAGCATGTATTACAGCTATTGCCACCTGGTCGGTTGTTAACGGACTGGATAAAGGTATTAAACGATTATCCCAAATAAATATTGGTTTGGCACTTTTATTGCTGATTTTTGTGTTCGTATTGGGCCCCACTTTATTTGTTTTAAACGCGTTTTTAGAAAATATCGGGTATTATATCCAATATCTGCCGCAGCTTTCCACATGGAACGAAACATACGAACATTCCCAGTGGCAGCACGGCTGGACAATTTTTTACTGGGCATGGTGGATTGCATGGTCGCCTTTTGTTGGGATGTTTATCGCCCGGGTATCCTACGGAAGGACAATAAAACAGTTTATACTTGGTGTTCTTCTTATCCCGACTTTGGTAACGTTTATTTGGATTACTGTTTTCGGAAACACAGCTCTTTTTATAGAAATGTTCGGTGCCGGAGGTATTGCGAAAGCCGTACAGGATAACATACCCCTTTCCATGTTTATACTGTTGGAAAATTTCCCACTTTCCACAGTTACTTCTGTGTTGACGGTATTTGTAGTGATTGCATTTTTCGTTACATCTTCTGATTCCGGTTCGATGGTAATAGATATTATTACATCAGGCGGAAACCCCAATCCTCCTGTGCTCTCAAGGCTTTTTTGGGCAATTCTGGAAGGGGTGGTTGCTGCTTCTCTGCTTGTGGGGGGTGGTCTTGTAGCTCTTCAAACAGCAGCTATTACAACAGGTCTGCCGTTTGCGATAGTGTTGTTGGGCATGTGTTACGCCCTTTTTAAAGGACTCTCGGAGTACTCCGGGCCGCAGGAGTTTAAAATAAGCGGACCTGAACTGAAAAAATCCCGGGGTGTTAAATTGAAAAATAAGCCGCAGCTGGATAAAACATTTGGCAGAAGAAGACTTTGGTAAAGGGGGATATGGTTGTGATTAAAAAAATTATTTTTATTTTACTGATGAGCTTTTTGGGAATTAATCTTTTTGCAGCAGATAAAGTTGTGAAAATAGGTTATGCAGACTGGTCGAGCTCAATTGCATCCGGTTATACTGTAAAGGCCTTTGTGGAAGAAAAGATGGGGGTGCGGTGCAGGCTGATAGAAATGCCTGCTGATGAAATGTGGAAATCGGTTGCAGAAGGCAGAGTTGACGCTATTTTATCTGCATGGCTGCCTGTTACCCATGAAAAGTATTATAATGAATATAAAGATTCCGTTGTAAACCTTGGTGCTAATCTAAAAGGAACGAAAATAGGACTGGTTATTCCGCAGGTGCCTGCCGGTAGATTTACAACAGGAACGGGAATACAAAACAAACCTTACATGGATATAGATACTATCCCCGAGCTCAAAGAGTATAAGACGAAACTGAAAAGAAGGATTATAGGTATAGATCCTGAAGCTGGTATAATGTTGAAAACAAGGGAAGCCATTGAAGAATATAATCTGGATGGCTTCAGATTGATTGATATTAGCGAGCAGAATATGTTAAAAGAGCTTGAGCGGGCTATCAGGTACAAACAATGGGTTGTTGTTACCGGGTGGCAGCCCCACTGGATTTTTGCAAGGTGGGATTTGAAGTTTCTGAAGGATCCGAAAAATGTATACGGCAAAGGCGGGTATATTGCTACTGTGGTCAGAAAGGGGCTGAAAGACGATATGCCTGAAATATACAAGTTTCTGGACAATTTTTACTGGGAGAAAGAAGATATTGAACAGGTAATGCTGTGGATTCACCAGGACAGGGGGAATTTCCCCTACGAAAAGGCCCTCCGTTGGATTAATGCCAATGAAAGTAAAATACAGAACTGGCTGGATTAAAACTGTATAAGGGGGATTTATGTATAGGAATACGTTTTTGCGTTATAGATACGGGTGTTTGAAACTTTTTGCCAGAGAAGGGGACAGTGTGGTTTTTATAGGTTCTGCTTTTATTGTTCACAGGGAAGGATACCTGTTAACTGCTGCACATCTGCTCTATACACAGCAGAATTTACTTGTTATTGCAGGTGCATCCGGGGATGATTTTCAACATGTGTCCACTGAGGAGCATACCCCGATACCTGTTAATGTGGTTGAAATTGACCACGACAGAGATCTTGCTCTTTTGAAGATTGACACGGAAATAAAGATAGAAGTGCCTGACCATCTTATCGGTGTACCGGAGCATGTTTACATCGGGCACTATGTGTCATGTGTGGGTTATCCTTTTGGTTTTCAGCATGTGTTTAATCAGGCTATTCAATCGGCAATTGTCTCAGCGAAAATGAAAACAAGAAATGGGACAAATATTTTTCTGTTTAATTCGATGGTACATTTAGGTACAAGAGGCGGACCTCTTATTGATGTGGAAGAAGGTCGGGTCATCGGAGTGGTAGCAGGACAGTTTGATCCACTCGAAGCAGCTCCAAAATTTATGAGAGAGGATGATTTGCCGGGATCAAGTTTTTCCTATGCCATTTCTATCGAATATGCTGAAGAGATGTTGAAAAATCAAGGGGTGTAGATAATTTGATGTTATCTCTTTTGTAAACAGGGGTTTCGGCAGTCATATTTTTAACTTCTTAATGAATAATAAAACAAATGACGTCATTACAAGGACTTTGCTCAACAGCGGACAACGCGATAATCCCAAGTACGAGATTGCTTCGCTGCGCTCGCAATGACTTTTTGTCAAACAGCGGTGGAGATCTCTCCGCTTCACTTCGTTCCGGTCGAGATGTTCCGTGTTAAAAGTCAAGCATTTTTTGCAACCAAAGTTAACTTTTTTTCATGATCCGGATCATACGGTTTACCACTTTTCAATACACCAAATACCTGCCTTATTAACTTGATCGCTACTGCTATTAATTTTTTACTTGAGCTTTTCTTTCCTGTACGCTATCATCGCAACACATGCAGGCTTTATGCCTAATGTTCCGTTCAGGTTTCGGAAAGCTGAAGGTGGGGACAACATCTCGAACGGTTTCTTGGAACCAATGACAATATTGT